>JAABUT010000478.1_pt1 | contig 64178 bp, 63 predicted proteins | sample 5559281 | NCBI WGS metagenome assembly JAABUT01 (sample SAMN10711880, study PRJNA513359) | rock metagenome | isolation source: Antarctica rocks | place: Antarctica: Victoria Land, Ricker Hills nord | collected 2016-01-04 | reverse complement strand
TTTGCCGCCAGCTTCCTTCAGATTCGCAGTCACCCACGACACCCTTGCTCTTGGCTAACACTATGTACTGTAACACCTGTTCGGGACTTGCACCCTATAGCTTGTAACCATGCCTGACGCACATAAAAAAACCATTCTGCAAATGCAGAATGGTTTTTTGTAATTTACATATTTTCCTTTTATGCTTCAGTTAATACTCATCTTCATTAAACATAAAATCGTCCTGACTGGGATAGTCGGGCCAGATGTCTTCAATACTCTCGTACACTTCCCCCTCGTCATCTAATTCCTGCAGGTTCTCCACAACTTCAATAGGTGCACCGGAGCGAATTGAATAATCAATAAGCTCATCTTTTGTTGCCGGCCAGGGCGCTTCTTCAAGATAGCTGGCTAATTCAAGTGTCCAAAACATCTTTGATGTATTTAAATTTTTTGCAAATGTAGGGGTATATACGATATAACCAAATCAAGCTTTGCCAAAGGGCTGTTATGTTATATTAAAAATTTTATCAAAAAGAACTATACAATGATTGTAACGTGTAGGTTTGTACATTATTGAAAAATCGTTTGAACAGAAAGTTGAATGCTTACAGCAAAAAATATTCTTAAAACTTACGGCTCATTGCAGGTATTGAAAGGGGTAGACCTAACAATAGATAAAGGTGAAATCGTAAGTATCGTTGGTTCTTCCGGTGCCGGAAAAAGCACTTTATTGCATATTTTAGGTACTTTAGATAAGGCTGATGCCGGTGAAATTTATCTCAACAGCTTCAGGATAGATACCTTGAAAGGTAAACCGCTGGCCAGGTTTAGAAATACGCATATTGGTTTTGTTTTTCAATTTCATCATTTACTGCCCGAATTTAATGCTTTGGAAAATGTATGTATTCCCGGCTGGATAGCAGGCAGAAAGAAAAAAGAGGTAAGTGAACGCGCAGTGCAATTGCTGGAAACACTCCACTTAAAGGACAGGATGGAAAATAAACCCGGGCAACTTAGCGGTGGCGAACAGCAGCGCATAGCCATTGCAAGGGCGCTGATCAATAATCCCCAAATAATTTTTGCAGATGAGCCTACAGGAAATCTTGACAGCAAAAATGCTAAAGAATTGCATGAATTGTTCATTCAGCTTCGCGACCAGTTTAACCAAACTTTTTTAATCGTTACGCATAATGAAGAGCTTGCGGAACTGAGCGACAGAACTATACATATGAAAGACGGCAGAATTGAAGCGGCGGGTCGCTAAAGAACGCAAATAAAAATTACTTTTTAAAATTCGTGTCGCCTCTGCAAGAACGCTGAAATACTTATAATAAAATTCACCAGGCTAATAAGTCATTGCCGGCAACAAAAACGATTCAACTAACAAGGGAGAAAGCCCCCCAAATATGCTGTCGCCCATCACCAAGAATTATGAGCAGAGAGTAAATGCGGGTTAACAACAAAAGCTTTTAGTTTTTTCGCTGCCCTTTTCTTTTCCAATCATCCAGCAATTCTTTTTCTGTTTTAAGTGGCGGCTCTGCCAATATTTTTTTTAAATAAATGGTAATATTTTTTTTTATTTCAGGATGCGCCTTCATAGTGGCCGTTATCACTACAGAATCCTGTTTATAGGCAGTGTCAATAATAAGACTGTTGCCATCCCACCTGCCGGCAGAACTGGTAAAAGTGATCTCGTCACTCATCAACGGCGTGTAAGTGCCATCGGTACGTTTCCCATCCACATTTATATAATTGTACACTCCTTTTTTAAGGCTGTCGGTGTACAGGTTGAACCAGATGCTTTCTGCCTTTTGCGCTTTGACAGCAAATGCAGATAATACTAAAAATATAATTAATAGTTTTTTCATTTTTTTTTTAAAATCCTACCCTTCGGCTATTGAGCGAGTTAATGGTAGATAAACCTATCAATTCATCATGCCGGCCCGATAATGAGCGGTAATAGATGAGTACCGTATAGTCGTTTTCGGTTTCCCAATAGTCGCCTTCTGTCAGTTCTGTCATGGCTGTGCTGTTTGGGTTGCCGGCGTCTTTTGTAACATATATATAAGAGTAATAACCCTGCTTCAGATACAACGTTTTTTCATACACCCCTTTCTCTGCATTGTAAGTCATAGCGCTGCTGTCATTAAGGTTGTACTTATTCATCTCGCCCACCACAAACACTTTTTTATCTGTATAAGGCTGATTGCCTTTAGGCACAAAGGTGAAATGTACTGTAGCATAATCGGTTTGCCACCAGGGATTGGAAACCTCGGTAGACTCTATATAAAAAAATCCGTTATAATCAGTAAATTTAAGATAGCGGGCTTGTGTTCTTTCGCCATCCGGTTTCAGATATATTTGAATGTTTCCGGGTAAATATTCAGCTCTGTCAACACGCTCGGTCTGCAGTCGAAAACTGCGGAGGTCTGCCCAGCGATATTCTTTTCCGGCAGGGAATATGAGTGTCGTTTCATTATTAAATTCCATTGTATTGTTCCTGATAAACGTGGGAGGTATATTCATCTTCGCATTGTCCCACCTGTAGTTTTGCAACACAACTGCTTTTATCTGCTGTATCGGGTTTACAATATTCAACTGGCGATTATTTACCTGAAATTGGATCTTTTGTCCCGTTCTGTATAGTTCTGCATTAAATGGCTGCGTTACCGATAAACCTACTTCGGCCTGCTTGTCGTATACTAAAATGCGACGGGTGAAAGCAAGTTTGCTTGTATCGCCATCCAAAAAAACCTTTAACAAAAAATTGCCGCTCGTACTTGGCGTACAATTGCGGTCTGGCAAGACAGCCTGGTAGTGCACATATTTGGTTTGTGAAATTGAAGAAAGCCTGTACTGGCTGAGCCGTACCTCGCTAAAGCCTTTTAAATAATCGAAAGTGCTTAAATCAACAGGGGTCCAGTCCGCATTGCAGAGCTGGAAAGTATAAAAATAATTTTTTACCCTTCCGTCCATATCATCAAAGTGCAGCTCGAGCAGGTCTGCGCTATTTAGTGCTATAATAGGATAGCCTAACTGGTTTCCCTGCATAAAAAGCTTTATGCCCTGTATGTTGCGCATGTAAGTAACATCGGGACTTTGTCCGTAACAAAATACTGAAACGGTAAGTGCAAGCCAAAAAGATAATAGTCGACGCATGTAAAAAAGATTATGAAGACTCTAACCTACAACATATAAATGATTTTGTTGTATTCATTTCATCAATGTAGTTTTGGCAATAATCTAAAATCATGCCGATTGAATGTTTCCGTATTTATAGCCACCCGCATTGCCTTTAATTCACAACAATCATTTTCGCGTTTTATTATCAGGCTCGCCATCACTGCTACTGCCGTAAGCGTGGCCGCTATGATTCTTACGCTTGCTTTTGTCAATGGTTTCCAGGAAACGGTCAGTCAGAAAGTTTTTAGCTTTTGGGGGCACCTGCGGCTGCAGCAGTATGAACCCAACAAAGCACTGGTGGCAGAAGAAAGCCCGCTTAAAAAAAATGACACTATAATAAATGAATTGAAAAAGTTGCCGGAGATAGAAACGATACAGGCTTTTGCAACAAAAAGTGCAGTATTGCAGCAGCAGACCAATATCGAAGGAATTTTATTTAAAGGCGTAGAGAAAACCTACAATTTCCGACACTTAAAAAACTTCCTGAAGCAGGGCAGATGGCCTGCCTTTGCTGATAATTTGTATAGTCATGATATTGTTGTATCCGCTTCAATTGCTGACCAGTTGCAAATAAAGCTTAATGACAGTATTAAGATACACTTTATAGATGCGGCAGGCGGAAAAAGCAGTTTCAGAAGATTGCGGGTAAGCGGAATTTTTAAAACAGGCATTGAAGAATATGACAATCTTTTCGCCATCGGCGACCTGCGCCTTATACAAAGGCTTAATAACTGGAGCAGCCAGGAAATAGGCGGTTACGAAATATTCCTTCACAATTACAAGACGATGGACAGCGTAAACGAAAAGATTTTTAACAGTGATCTGATTCCTGCTAACTGGACAAGCAAAACCGTAAAAGAAGTTTATCCCAATATTTTTGACTGGCTGGGAATACAGGATGTAAACAGAAATGTAATATTTATTGTGATGGCTGTTGTTGCCATTATAAATCTTATAACTTGCCTGCTGATACTGGTGCTTGAAAGAACAAGAATGATAGGCATTTTAAAAGCTGTCGGCAGCAGTGATGCCGTCATTCAAAAAATATTTTTGTTTAATGCTACTTATATAACACTGATAGGTGCAGGTGCGGGCTTTTTGTTTGGTGTTGGGTTGTGCCTTTTGCAACAAAAAACAGGTTTCATCACGCTTAATGAAACTGCTTACTATGTATCAGTGGCGCCGGTAAAATTAATCTGGTGGCAGGTGGCAGCCGTATGTGCAGGCACCGTAGTCGTTTGTTTTCTTTCATTGATACTTCCCACCTTATTAGTGAGAAGTGTGCAGCCGGTAAAGGCGATACAATTCAGATGACAAAACCACGATTTATTTGATTATTTTGGATTTTAGGGAAATGTTTTTTGGTTTTGCTTGTTTTATTTTTTTAATACCAGCATTTGTTTTCATGGAATCATCGTTGCGTCGCAATCACTTTATCGGCAAACCTATGGGCAGCTTCAGTCTTTATTGCTAAGTTCTTTTCAACTTTTTAAACTGATTATAAATAAAATCAAAACAATGAAATTCATTTATTTCTGCTTCTTTTTGATCATTTTTCAATCTGCTGTGATAGCCCAGCCGGCTAAGTACACTGTAGCTAATGCACATTCGCACAACGATTATGAAAATCCTGTTCCGCTCCGCACAGCCTACGATGCCGGTTTTGGTTCCATAGAGGCTGATATTTTTTTATATAAAAACCAGCTTTTAGTAGCGCACGAAGAAAAGGAACTTAACAATAAAAGATCGCTGGAAAATTTATATCTGAAACCGCTTCAGTCGTATATAGAAAAGCAAAAAGGATTTGTTTACAGTGATACAACAAAACACCTGCAGTTGCTGATAGATATTAAAACAGACTCTATCGCCACATTAAATAAACTTATCGCCGTTCTGCAGCATTATCCAACACTAATTAATAACCCTTCATTAAAAATTGTTATAACAGGCGGCAGACCTGTTGCAGATCTGTTTCCATCTTATCCGGCTTACATTTTATTCGATGGCAACCTTGGTACGGAATATAGCAAAGCATCTCTTGCTAAAATTGCCATGCTCAGTTCGAGCTTCAGAAATTATTCTGCCTGGAACGGCAACGGTTTAATTCCGGAAAAGGAAAAAAAACTGCTGACAAATGAAATTGAAAAAGCACATTCATTACACAAACCTGTAAGGTTTTGGGCTTCACCAGATATAACAAATGCATGGTATCAGCTTATGGAACTAAAAACAGATTTCATCAATACGGATCACATTACAGAACTTGCTGCTTTTTTAAATAAGCACTGACGCACCGGTTAAAAATATCTATAGATGCGTGTCATAAAACTTCTGAAGCCTATTCTGTTTTTAAAAATAAGCGTTCAGGCACTGCAGTTTTATTATCAATATCAATGCAAGTAGTTGCGTGGTTCCTTCATTATAACTGTTATTCATCTTCCCTTTACCATGTACAAAGAATGTAGCATTGTGTAAACTGCTATATAAAATCCGATCTTTTCCCCACTTTTTACATTATTTCTAGTAAAAGGTAACTTGGCAGGAAAATTGGATACATTAGTAATTATCAAATATATTTATTAAAAGCCTTAAACAATTTTGATTACTAAAAAAAAACACATGAAAAAAGTAATTTTTGGAAGCGCTTTGCTTTTAGCTTTAGCTTCTTGCGGCGGTGGCTCTGGCAGCAGCAGTACTACTGACAGTTCATCGACTAATAGCTCAAGCTCTATGAGTGGCGGATCAGGCACCGATACGGGCACGATGAGCAGCGGAAGCGGTTCAGGAACAACCGGCAATGGCTCAGGCTCAGGTACAATGAGTAGCGGAAGTGGTTCCGGGTCTGGTACAATGAGCGGAAGCGGTTCAGGCTCAGGCGGTGCAACAGGCAGCGGAAGTGGTTCCGGATCAGGCACAAGCGGATCAGGCACAAGCGGATCAGGCACAAGTGGATCAGGCACAAGCGGATCAGGCACAAGCGGATCAGGCACAAGCGGATCAGGCACAAGTGGATCAGGCACAAGCGGATCAGGCACAAGTGGATCAGGCACAAGTGGATCAGGCACAAGTGGATCTGGTACAAGTGGATCTGGCACAAGTGGTTCGGGTACAAGCGGCTCTGGCTCAGGATCTGGCACAATGAGCAGCGGAAGCGGTTCAGGATCTGGCACACATAGCGGAAGTGGCAGCGGATCAACAGGCAGTGGCTCCGGTACAAGTGGAAGCGGCACAAGTGGTGGTGGTAGTGGCAGCGGAAGCGGCGGAGGTTCTGGCCGTCCATAAAGTATTAGTTAATAAAATAATTAAAAAAGCTATTCATAAGAATAGCTTTTTTAATTATTCATTTTCACTCCGTAATTGTGTAAAGTTTTTCCTTAATATTCTCTAATGTTACCATTGTCTTCTGCCCTTTAAATTCAGTATCTGATAAACAAAAATATTTTACATCCTAAATTCAGTGCAAGTTATTTTGTAAATAAATGCTTCTTAAAAATCGACCTGGCAAACTTTTTAAAACCATAAGACAAGCTTTTTTCAGGTTGCCCTTATTTCGTTATGATTTGTATAGCTTCCCATGTTCTTAAATTCCATTAACGAAGATTAAAATATTCTTTCCATTTTCATCTTCATTTTGATTACTTTGCTGTTCATTGCAATGAAAATACTTAGTCCTGCCATATCACGCCTCGCCAGGCTCAGACTTTGGCGTATTGAAAATTGGATTAACAATCCGATCGCTGCCCAATATGAAGTATTCCAGGACCTGGTAGCTTCTGCACAATATACCGAAATAGGAAGGAAACATCATTTTGAAGATATCTATACCATAAAAGACTTTAAAAATGCTGTTCCAATTTACGAGTACGACGATTTGAAACCATATATCGAACGTACAATGAACGGTGAGCAAAACGTGTTGTGGAATACGCCTATTACATGGTTTGCCAAAAGCAGCGGAACTACAAGCGATAAGAGTAAGTTTATACCGGTATCTGAAGAAAGCCTGGATGAAAGCCATTTTCAGGGTGCAAAAGATTTAATCACCTTATATTACCATTTCAATCCTGAGAGTGATTTGCTCACAGGAAAAGGGTTGGTAATTGGTGGCAGTCACCAGGTAAGTAAGATGAATGAAGAAGCAAAATTTGGAGATTTGAGTGCAATCCTTATGCAAAACACTCCTTTTTACGGTCATTGGATAAGAACTCCTGAGTTGTCAATTGCTTTGTTAGATGAATGGGAAACAAAAATAGAAAAGCTTGCCAAAACTACTATTCGCGAAAATGTTACCAGTATCAGCGGAGTGCCTACCTGGACACTTGTGTTGATAAAAAGAATATTGGAAATAACAGGGAAGCAATGCCTGGTAGAAGTATGGCCAAATCTTGAATTGTATATTCATGGCGGAGTTTCTTTTACACCGTACAAAGAGCAGTTTGAGAGACTGATAGGAGCACACATAAATTATCTTGACTTATATAATGCAAGTGAAGGCTTTTTTGCCGCCCAGGACAATCCTCATCAGGAAGGAATGTTGTTGTTTTTGCACCATGGTATTTTCTATGAATTTCTCCCGATAGAAGAATATGGAAAAGAAAATCCAAAAACGCTTCAGCTTGATGAAGTTGAAATTGGAAAAAACTATGCAGTTGTCATAAGCACCAACGGAGGACTATGGCGATACCTCATAGGAGATACTATTCAATTCACCTCTTTGTTTCCTCATAAAATTAAAGTGTCAGGAAGAGTAAAACATTTTATAAATGCATTTGGTGAGGAAGTAATTGTGAATAATTCAGATTGTGCCATTGCTGCTGCCTGCGAAAAAACCGGTGCGATAGTCAACGATTATACGGCCGCTCCGATATACTTTAGTGAAAAAGGAAATGGCGGCCATGAATGGTTGATACAGTTTGAAAAAGAACCTAAAGACCTTGGATTGTTTACTTATGAATTGGACAATGCATTAAAAAATGTAAACAGCGATTACGAAGCGAAACGTCATAAAGATATTGCGTTAAGAATGCCTCTGATCAGGTCATTAAAAAAAGGTGTTTTTGAAGAATGGCTCAAAAGCAAAGGAAAACTTGGCGGCCAGCACAAAGTACCAAGGTTAAGCAACGACAGAAAATACATTGATGAGATAAAAAGTATTGCAGAACTTTGATGCATGAGAATTAAGAGTCTTCAATTAAAAAATTTCAAGAGGTTTACCGATTTGACATTACAGGACATTCCTGAGAATGCCAGGCTTGTATTATTAATTGGAAGCAATGGAAGCGGGAAGAGCAGTGTTTTTGATGCTTTTGAAGCGGCTAACTCCAAAGCTTTTTTTAATGATGACGAAGCGTATTATAGAAAGAATAAAGAGAGCAATTGGCTTCTGCATTTAGAATTTTATTATGACAGATATATAAAAATATCTGAAGGTGGAGGTAATTATCACTCTATTACCGATAAAACATTTTTTGGAAGAAGTGCGGTTCGCTATCTATCTAATCTAACTAAAACTACTTTAGGCACAGGTATCAATATAGCTGAAGATGCAGACAGGCCAAAGTTTTATAACCTTGTAGACAAACGCTTTGAAAACGATATTGACCTGATAATGGAAGATATCATTAAAAGAGTTTTTGGAAGTTTTAACGGAGGAGACGCAGGTCAGGTAGACGAAGTGAAGACATTTAAAGAAAGAATTAATGCTGCATTAAAAAACATCTTTATAACTTCAATAGAAAATGGGCTTTCATTAGAAAGCATTACACCTCCCGCCGATGGAAATCCTATTCAAATAATATTTTCAAAAGGCTTGTCCGAATTTCATTACGACCTGTTAGGCGCAGGTGAAAAGGAAGTAATTAATTTGCTTTTTAACCTTTATACCCGTACAAAAGTATTTAACGACACTATTTATTTTATCGATGAAATGGACAGTCATTTAAATACTTTACTTCAATACAATCTTATTAAAGAAATAACTCAAAACTGGCTCCCTGGTACCTGTCAATTGTGGACAGCTTCACACTCTCTTGGTTTTATTGACTACGCTAATGATAATAAAAATGCAGTTATAATAGATTTTGATGATTTTGATTTTGATTACCCTCTAATACTAAAGCCTAAAGAAAAAAATGATTTTGAAGTTTTCGAAATAGCTGTCGGAAAAGCTTTTATAGACAAAGTTGTTCAGGGGCGAAAAATTATTTTTTCAGAAAATACTGATACGCCTTTATATAATGATCTGAATATTGAAAATGTTTTGTTTTTTGTAGCAAATGATAAAACCGATGTATTTCATAAAGCCAAAAATCATAGCCATTATGGTATAATTGACCGGGATTATTTATCGGACGACGAAGTGAAAGAAATTGCATACACTTATCCTTTTGTTTTTATTCTTCCTTATTATAGTCTTGAAAATCTTCTATACCATCCTGAAAACTTAAAAGAATATTACAGTTCAATAAATAGTGCTTTCGATATAGAAAATTACAAAAGTGAGGTGGTGAAAATTAAAAACACGGAAAAAGATTACTTATTAATAGGTATTCTCCAGGCAAGAAGCGGATATCCTTTTTTTAAAGAAAATGAGAAAACAAAGCAGTTAAAAGCATTTAAAGAAAACTCCCGGGGAGTGGTAGATTTATTAAGAAGTGATGATTTTGAAGCTTTTTATAAAGTTTTTCCAGCTAAAGATTTCGGAACAACTATAAAAGAACGTCAGAACCTGTCAAAAGCAGCATTAGCAAAAACAAAATGGTTTAAAACACAGATTGAAAGCTTAATATGTTGAATAAAATTTACCGTTAAAATTCTTATCTTATCCAATTAATGCTTCGGTTTACAAATATTCAAAAATACTACGGCAGCTTTTTAGCTATAGAAATTCCTTCGTTATCAATCGATGAAGGTGTCTGGTGGGTTAAGGGCGAAAACGGATCAGGAAAAACAACTTTTTTGAAGATGATTGCTGGTTTGCACCCTTTTACAGGAAACATTGTTTTGGAAAATAAAATCAGTCTGAAAAAACACCGGCAGCAATTTGTAAGACTGATAAATTATGCAGAAGCGGAACCTTTATATCCTTCATTTTTAACTGCCAAAGATATGGCAGAGCTATATTGCGAAACCAAAGGCGGCGATCTGCAGCAGGCACAGGAGCTTTTGAAACAATTAAAAGTTTACGACAGTTACAAGCGACCTTTAGGAAGTTACTCAAGCGGTATGATCAAGAAAGTCAGTCTCACTCTTGCTTTTATAGGACAGCCAAAAATAATATTACTCGATGAACCTTTAATAACAATAGATGCAAACGCGGTTAATACCATCTGCAGCATTATAAATAGCAAGTATAAAGAGGGAGTGTCTTTCATCATTACCTCTCATCAAACAGTACATGGCGATCAACTGCATTTTACAGGAACACTTGGTGCAGAAAACAAAACAATTTACAAAATGAGCCCATGACAAAAGCAGTCAGGATATTGCAGCAGGTTTTGGTTAATCATTTTTATAAAATAAATTCAGGCTTTTTCGTTTTTGGCTTCTTTGTTTTGTTTGGGTTGCCATTTTCACCTTTGGCATTTCATATTTCGCTTATTACCGGCATTATTCAAAGCCCTGTTTTTTTGTTTTGTGTAATGCTGACCTGGCTCCTGTACAACCTGAAATGTATAGATTACATTCTAAAGCAGCTAAGCGGGCCTAAGCAAAACTTTTTGTTTTGTCTTAATAGTTTATCGCTTCGCAAAATATACCAATGTATGTTGTATGTACAGGCGCTGGTGTATATGCCCGTATTGTTCTATAGTACAGCGATTGCCTGGCTGGCTTTTAAAAAAGAGCAGTATGCATGTATGATTGAAGTACTGCTATTCAATGTAATCGTTGTATCATCAACCGCTATAATTTATGTTATTGGCATACAAAAAAGGGATTTGCTTAAGAGAAAAATTTTTCTTCCTGCAATAGACACCACTATTTCAAAGCCTTTTTTTCTCATACCGCTTCTCTTTGTATGGAACGAGCGGAAGCAAATGCTTTTTGTTACTAAAGTATTTTCTCTGTTGTTACTTTTTGGATTTATGCAGCTATATGTGCCGGAGCAATACGACATTCGCCCGCTGCAACTACTCCTTTTAATTACCGCAGCCTCGCACAGCGCTATCGTTTACGAGATAAGGGCATTTGAAGAAGAGTATTTATCATTTACCAAAAACCTTCCGGTTACAATTGTTGCCCGATTTATCAGGATGGTCGCCATGTATACTTTGCTGATGCTGCCTGAGCTGCTTTTTTTATTTAAGGGTTTCCAGGTGCATTTTACGATTACCGACTATCCGCAATTGCTGTTGATGGTTGTGGCATTATTATGTATGTTTCATGTGGTGCTTTTATTAGATCAGACAAATATGGAGCAAATGATGCGCATTGTATTTGGTATTATTGCAGCTTGCTTTTTTATCATTTTATACAATCCAGGTTTATTACTTCCGATTCCGGTTATGTTGCTTGTGTTTGTATTGTATAATTCTTATTATTATAGTTATGAAAGAAAATACCCGTAAACTGCAATAAAAAGGATTTGAAATTTTTGAACAGGAAATATTGAAAGAAGAAAAAGTAATTAATTTTTCAGGGACATTACCAACTGTTGTCAATTACTTTACTTTTAGACAGTTATACCCGGGGGAAAATTAACAGACAACGCTAAAGCTGCCTATAGATTTGCCGATGAACGAAATGCGTCGCAACGATGGGGCATGAAGTACGAATGCCGGTATCAAAAAAAAAATAAAACGCTTACGATTAAAATAAAATAAGCTCTATAAATTTTGATTGCCAATAAAAAGGATGTTGACTTAGAGTTGCATTTTTTATGATAAAAAAATTTTTACAACGAATATTATCGGAACCTGTAAGCAGACTTGCAGATAAATACTCTTCAAAACCAAATAAAGCCCGGGTACACAACGCACTGACACAACTATATAATAAGATATCAACAGGTAAGGAAAAAAACGGCCTGCTTATTACATTTTCTCCAGGGGAGAAAAAGTTTATTATATTTTCAGATCAGCATAAAGGAGCAAAGAACGGCTCTGATAATTTTGCATTTGGAGAGAAAAATTACCTGTGCGCTTTAGAGTATTACAATCAAAACGACTTTCATTTTATATCGTTGGGTGATTCAGAAGAGCTTTGGTCAAACACGTTAGCCGCAGTAAAAAAAAATAACGCCGGCAACTTTGAAAAAGAAAAATCTTTTTTGCAAAAGAATGCCTTTTCTAAAGTTTTTGGCAATCATGATCTTGAGTGGGGCAACAGCCCTTTGGCAGGTCTTGAGCTGCAGAATATTTATGGTCAGAACGTAGCTGTGTATGAAGGAGTGATTTTAGAAACAACTGGAACAAATTCTCTTCGTATATTTTTAACCCACGGTCACCAGGGCGATGAGTTTAGCGATGGCAACTGGTTCAGCAAATGGTTTGTTGCAAATATCTGGGCTCCTTTGGAGGCATACCTTTCCATTAATCCCAATACACCTGCTTTTCAGGATCACCTGAAAACCGCTCATAATCTTTTTATGTACGAGTGGATTTCTTTGCATAAAGATATGATATTGATTACCGGGCATACACATCAGCCGGTTTTCCAATCTCTGACTCATTTGGAAAACCTGTATAAAAAACTTGCTGCGGCGAAAGAAGCAAATGATGCAGCAACAATACAATCGATCGAAAGCGAAATTGAACGAAAAAAACTAAAAGGTCAGACACTTCCTGATTTTACAGGGTACAAGCCTACCTACTTCAACAGTGGTTGTTGTTGCTTTAATGACGGTGACATAACAGGTATAGAAATAGCAGATGAAAAAATACGTCTTATAAAGTGGGAATACAGCGAAGATAAATTACAGTTGCCTGAAAGAGTTGTACTTGATGAAGCTAACCTGGCAGATTTATGTAATTATTAATATTACGATGGATATCCTGTTTATTTTTTTCGATGTACTTAACTGTCTTTAGCCAATATTTCAGCAACAGGAGTTTGCTAATACCCTACCTCCACCCCGTTATTGTTTACAGACATTGTCTTTCCGGCCCTGGTCTGAATTTCATACACATCAGCTTTTCCCAAAACCTGCCACCGGGTAATTGTAGTTACCTGCAAATCAGCGGGCAATTTAGAAACATAGTCTTTTACAGGCTGAGGCAGTAACACTAAAGGAACTTCTGTTCTCATGTCAAGCCTTTGTCCTGTTGTATTGTAATTGGAAGTGACCCACACATCACCTGATTTATATCTTGCCGAATAAACCGAAGTATCTTTATTATTTCTGCTCCAGGATGCGTTGGCAGCCGTTGGAAATTCCTTTGTAAAAGAAGCAGTGACAGGTGGCGGAACGGTCCATTGACTTTCTCCTATTGTGCTTCTGCTATTCCCCCAATTGCTTTGGCCGAACTGTGCATTACCTGATTTGTCTACAGCGCCCGAGTTTGTAAGCACTCCATCGTCGGTTATTGTATTGTCATTAAAAATGGTATCGTTAGGAGCGGCAATTGGATTAGCTGTAACATTAGAATTACTTACATTATTAATGCTATTTATGCTATTTATGTTTCTACTTACTGTATCAAATTTTTCTCCCGCATTTGGCGCCGCATGGATGCCACCGACAAAAGGACTTTTGGTAACGGTTTTCTTAGCTGCAGCAGTGTCGCTATTAGCACTTCCGCTTGCAGCACCTTTCAGGCGTTGCTCTGTTACAGTTTCCCTTGGTTGCAAAATGTTGGCAGAGCTGGGAATACTTTTATAAGCTGCTTTTGCCCTGTTGGTATTTTTAGAAGTCTTTGTTTTGTTTATTCTGTTATGTAAAGATCTGGCGGTCTGGCTGTAACCATTTAAGCAAATTCCTATAATTAAAATAATGTAGAGTGTTTTCATAAAAGAGAATTTTTATGTAGAATGTTATAAAATATTTATGCAAAAATCATACGAAGTAAAACAGTATATCAGTAAATATAAAAGAATAAACAGATTAAAGGAAGATAATAAAGATGTTATAATAACAATTATAATAATGCAGCTTTATTTAAAATATCTTGCTTAAAGAAATTGCAAACAGCCATTCAATATAAAAAGGCAGGATTGTCTGATTTTTTCATTTCTATAACAATTTTTTGCAGCCCTTTTCTATCAATCATAAAAACCAGTAATTGTACAAATTTTAATCTTTTATCTTTACCCCATGTCAACCCGGAATTTTCTGCTCCTTTTACTTTTATTTTATGCAACTGGACTACGGGCACAGGTATGTTCAAACCTTGGGCAAAATCCCGGTACTGCATTTCCGGTTTGCGGTTCGTCAGTGTTTTCACAAAATACTGTTGCCATCTGTGGCAATCGTGATGTGCCTGCACCTTGCCCAAACAGTGCAGCTCCCTTTCAGGACAAAAATCCTTATTGGTATAAATTTACCTGTTTTACTTCAGGAACACTTGGTTTCGTTATCACCCCAAAGAATTTGCAGGATGATTATGACTGGCAGCTATTCGATGTCACCGGACATGCTCCTGATGAAATATACACAGATAAAACATTATTTGTAGCCTGTAACTGGTCAGCAGAACCGGGTAAAACGGGCGCTTCTTCGGCAGGAACATCTTTGCAGTTCTGTGATGGGTTTGGCGTTCCTCTTTTTAGCTCCAGGCCGCAGTTGCAGCAGGGACACAATTACCTGCTGCTGGTAAGCCATTTTACAAACTCTCAAAGCGGTTATAGCTTAGCGTTTACAGGCGGATCAGCAAGTATAACCGACACAACACCATCCAGACTCGGGGCTGTGAAAGCTTTTTGCGATAACAAGAGATTGAGTATAAAGCTTAACAAGAAAATGAAATGCAGCAGTCTTGCAGCTAACGGAAGTGATTTTATCCTTTCGGCTCCGGCAGCCTCTGTTAGTCAAGCTGCAGCAGCCAGCTGCAGCACAGGGTTTGACATGGATTCGGTGATCGTTACTTTAACTAATTCACTTACGCCCGGCAATTATTCCATCCATATAGTTAAAGGCACTGACGCTAACACACTGCTTGACAATTGCGGTGCAGCTATTCCCGATGGGGATAGCCTTTCGTTCACTATTTTTCCTTCACAGCCCGCTGCTTTTGACAGCATAGCGCCTCCGGGCTGTGCACCTGATCAGTTGATGGTGGTTTTTAGCGATCCTGTATTGTGTAATTCCGTAGCAGCAGATGGCAGTGATTTTGTACTTTCCGGAACATCTTCTGTGGTAATCACCGGTGCAACTACAAGCTGTACCGATAATGTATCTGCTGCTGTCCTGATCAAATTATCAGCACCAATATCTTTGGAAGGTACTTACACCGTTACCATAAAAAAAGGAACCGACGGCAATACAGTTATAAATGAATGCGCGGCAGAAACACCTGAAGGTGGAAAAGTAACTTTTACCACAAAAGATACTGTTTCTTCAGATTTTAATTATTCAATACAACTCGGATGCAAAGCCGATACAGGAATTTTTAACCACAAAGGCGGAAATGGAATAAATACCTGGAATTGGCAATTTGGAAACAGTGCGGCCCTTTCACAACAAAATCCTGTTTATGTTTTTCCTGGTTTTGGCCGGCAGCAGGTAAAGCTTACCGTTTCAAACGGAACATGCATCGATTCTTCGCAAGTCACTTTTAGTCTCGATAATGAGTTAAAAGCTGACTTTACCGCTCCCCCGATATTGTGTCCGCAGGATATGGCCACATTCAAAGATACAAGTATAGGTACTGTTGTTGCCTGGGACTGGAATTTTGAGAATGGCAACACAAGTACACTCAAAAATCCTCCGGCCCAGGCTTATGAACCGGTAGCCGCTGACAAAAATTATCCTGTCAGGTTAATTGTAAAAAGTGACCATGATTGTTTTGACACAGCTTACAAACAGGTAAAAGTTTTATACAACTGTTATATAGCTGTCGCCTCCGCGTTTACACCAAACGGGGATGGCCTCAATGATTACCTTTATCCTATTAATGCTTATAAGGCAAAAAATTTAGTTTTCAAAGTTTATAACCGTTTTGGCCAATTGGTTTTTCAAACTACAGACTTTATGAATAAATGGGATGGCACTTTTAAAGGTATCAGACAGCAGACAGGTGCTTACGTCTGGACGCTTCAATATGTAAATATCGATACCGGGCAGCCATTTTCTCTCAAAGGAACCAGCGTTTTGATCAGGTAATTATCTTCATTCCTGCGCAGGAGCAGGAATGATTTTAGTATTGCTTCAAAAAAAGGTTACCCTACGTATATTATATCAGTAAATATATATTTGATCAACAATAAAAGATTATTATGAAGAACGTTTTATTTGTATTAACCTCTCACGACCGGTTGGGAGATACAGGGGAGAAAACAGGTTTTTGGATAGAAGAATTTGCCGCTCCTTATTATACACTTACCGATGCAGGCCTTGTTGTTACCCTTGCTTCTCCGAAAGGAGGGCAGCCACCTATTGATCCTAAAAGTGATGCTCCTGAAAACCAGACAGAATCAACCAAAAGGTTTAAGGGAGATGAGGCGCTCAGGGAAAAGTTATCTCTCACTTTAAAGTTGTCAGATACTTTTGCTGATGAATTTGACGCAATATTTTTTCCAGGCGGCCATGGGCCAATGTGGGATTTAAACAAAGATGCGGATGTTACAAGGTTGGTGCAAAACTTTTATAAACAAAACAAACCCGTGGCTGCGGTTTGTCATGGTCCTGCTGCATTGCTGAATGCGAAAGGGGAAAATGGGGAGTTATTAATAAAAGGCAAAAAAGTGACAGGTTTTACAAATACCGAGGAAGAAGCAGTAAAATTAACCCGGGTTGTACCGTTTTTGCTTGAAGATGCACTAAAGGCTGCAGGCGCAGAATATAGCAAAAAAGGTGACTGGCAATCTTATACGGTACAGGATGGGCTGCTGCTTACAGGGCAAAATCCGGCATCATCTGAACAGGCAGCCAAAGATTTACTGCAATTGCTTGAAGCAGTATAATGTTTTTTTTAATAGTTTTTTATTGCCTTAGTGGCTTTCTTAAAAAGTTACGTTGTTAGAACGGCCGGAAAAAATAGTAATCAAAAAATAACTTGTATCTTTTTGCCCCGATTAATTCCTAATTTTGCCCTTACAAATTCCAGGCAACAGGATATTATACATTACTTATGAAAATAGAATTTATAAAAAACATACAGTTTACTAAACTCGTTAAGGCGGACGGACAACTGCGTGAGTTTAATTTCAGAAAAATAAGCGGATCAAAGGAAGGCCTTTTTTCTGTGGACGTAAGCGATGACCGGGGAAACAGAAAAATGTTTAAAATGCAAAAAACTGACAACGTATGGAAAATAGTGGCCGATGATCAGTTACCTGATTGGATATGGAAAAATGAGAATATTTTTAATGATTTAATCGAGGAAGAACTTCGTATCAATGGTTAAATTGGTTTAATCCCTATTTGCAGGATAAAAAAAGAAACTGCGAAAAATTAGCTGAAATGTTTTGCGTATAATGCGTTTGTTTTTAAATATAAAAGCAGGAAGTGTGTAGATATAACCAAAAAGTTCTTCCTGGTAGTTTCTTTTTTACTCTTTCCCTTTTTTATTCTGTAAGGCTAATACTCCCTTTGTGCTGATATAACTGTTGATCTGCTTGCTACTCTTTGAGTCAGATCTCCCTCTCCCACCTTGTAAGCCGCATTACGAAGCGCCAGAACGGGCACAGATATATTTCTGGCGAGCCAGAAACCAATAATAATGCCGACAAAAAAAACTATAGTGCTTTACTTTTGCGAGAAGGATAAATTAAAAAACAACTGCGGCATCTATTACATATCCGTTGTTATTTTCTTGTAACTGGCTGTTAAACCTTTTATCAGAGATGAACTAAAGCCCTGGTGCTCCATTTCGTTAAGACCTGCAATTGTACAGCCCTTTGGTGTGGTTACTTTGTCAATTTCCTGTTCGGGATGAGAATTATGTTTTAATAAAAGATCTGCCGCACCTTTAACCGTTTGTGCTGCTATTAATGAGGCTACTGCAGCACTGAAACCTATTTCAATTCCCCCTTGTATGTTGGCCCGAATATAGCGCATGGCATAGGCAGTGCCGCATGCGCCTAAAACCGTTGCCGCATCCATCAGTTTTTCATCTATGGTTATTGTTTTTCCTAATTGGTCGAATGTATTTTCGACCAATTTTACCTGCTCTGCACTACCATATTGATTACAAATGCAGGTCATACTTTCTGCGATAGCAATGGCAGTATTGGGCATCGCACGAAAAACAGGTAATTGTTTTTCTATTATTGAATAAATGTCTTTAATATAAATGCCTGTTACCACAGAAACGAGTATATGCCTTGTTTCATCCAAAGACGCTTTAATGCCAAGTAAAACTTCCTGTACCTGGAAAGGTTTTACCGCTACAATAATTACATCTCCAAACTGAACTGCTTCATTATTATCATTACTAACCTTTGCTCCTTTATCTATTAATGATTGTAAAGTCTGAAGATTTCGTTTTGTGATTATTATATCTTCAGGAGAAACAAAGCCACTGCTTATCAGGCCTTCAGCTATAGCTGTACCTAAATTTCCCCCGCCAATAATTGCTATTTTTTTATTCATTTTAATTGTATAGATGCATTCAATTTATACGAACCCTGATTTTTATTAGCTAAAATTGTTTTTGGCCTAAAAATTAATAAATTTTCTCCTTGCTTAAATAATTCCTTACATAATCATCCACACCTTCTTCCAGAGAAAAAAAAATTTCCTGATAACCCGAATCTTTTAATTTCTGCATATTAGCCTCTGTATAATATTGATATTTGTCACGGATGTCTCCGGGCATATCAATATACTTTATAACCGGTTTAATATCTAACCCGGCAAAAGTTGATTTTACAAGGTCTTCAAATGTTCTTGCTTCACCTGTACCGAGATTATAGATTCCGGATGACAGGTGACTGCTGACGGATGAGAGCTTTGAGCTTTCTGCTGTCATCTCCTTACTGTCGACAGGCAACTTCCACTGTTCCATCATCCAGTAAATTACTTTTATAACATCCTTTACATATATAAAATCCCGAAGTTGTTTACCATCTTCAAAACCTGGTTTGTGGCTTTTAAAAAGTTTTACAGCCCCGTCTTTTTTTATTTGATTATAAGCATGAAAGATAACACTTGCCATTCTGCCCTTATGATATTCATTTGGGCCGTATACATTGAAAAATTTTAGCCCCGCCCAAAACGGCGGACAGGCTTGCTGGTGAAGCGCCCATTTATCAAATTCATTTTTACTTATTCCATAAGGATTAAGCGGGTGCAAATTTTCAAGTTCCTTCTCATTATCGTCATAGCCCGACTCACCGCTTCCATAAGTGGCTGCAGATGAAGCATAAATTAATGGAATTTTTCTTTCAGTACAATACTTCCAAACATCCTGCGAATATTCAACATTCAGTTCCTGATGGATGGCATAATCAAATTCGGCAGTGTCGGTTCTGGCGCCAAGATGAATAACAAAATCAACTGCGGGATTATTTCTTTCTAACCAATCAAATAAATTATATCGCTCTACAATAGCAGTAAACTTTTTACCTTCCCAGTTTCGTCTCTTTTCCTCTGCACCAAAATCATCAACTAATATCAGGTCTTCATATCCTTGTTCATTCAGGTATTGCACCATGCAACTGCCAATGAAACCGGCTGCACCGGTTATAATAAGCCCCCCCACCCCTAAAGGGGAGCTATTACGTTCTAAAATATTTTCCTCTTCAATATTCATTGCTTCAACATAAAGTTTCATTTAACAGACGAGATTAGAGGGAAGCGGTAAAAGAAGCAAGCGCAACTACATTAATTCCTTCCTGTGCATATCTTTCGAAGTGACCTGGATTGTTAGTTAGAATATTAGAAATATTATTATCAATACAAGTGGCAATAATATTAGCATCATGTACTTGCTTACCTGCAATTTTATATTTCTGTAATAATTTACTTAAAATGAGAGTTGTTGTGTAAAACTTTTAAAAATTACTTCCACCTCGTATTCTCCTTCAGGAACATTTTCTCCAACATCAATTGGTATTGAATGTTGTTGTTTTGTAATTATTGCCTTTTCTTTTATAGTAATCATAATAAATGATTTTACAGTAAATTTACTGATTTCGTATTTATTTCTTAACTAATAAAGCTCACAAGAAGTTTCTACACCTCTCCTTTTGCTTTAATAGCTTCACCTCTTATTTCTTCCTTTAGCGTAGGGGCTTCTCCGCTTTCTCCTTCCTTTAGGGCCGGGGCCAACAATCGTTCGATTGCTGTATCATATAGCTCTCTCCATTCTTCTATATGTCCCCAGTATTCGCCTTCCATATCTATGTTGCTTTCAGTTACTATTCCCAAATATTCAAAAGGTATATTTAAAGCATTTAATCGTGATAAAACTTCTTCTGCATTTTTTAGCGTGCAGCTTACAACTACCCGGCTTTGTGCTTCTCCAAACCAATAAGCATCTTTGCGGATATCTGTAGCGCTTTGTTGCACATCGAAACCTAATCCACGATTAAAGCCACATTCGAGCAAAGCTGTAATCAACCCCCCTTCACTGATATCATGTACACTTTGCAGCAACTTATTTTTGATTAATTGCTTTATGCTTTGATGTAGCTGGTATTCTTCTTCTATGTCAAAATAAGGAGCGGGAGAATAGTCAACTCCTTTTAATTTATGTAGATATTCAGAGGAGTTTATATCATTGCGGCTTTTACCAATTAAATAAATGACATCGCCCGGTTGCTTAAAATCCAGTGTCATTCTGTCTTCAATATTATCAAGAACACCTACCATACCTATAGTCGGTGTAGGATAAACTGCCCCGTCAGGATTTTGATTATAAAAACTCACATTTCCGCCTGTTACAGGAGTATCAAATTTACGGCAGGCTTCTCCCATACCTTTTACAGCATACACAAACTGGTAGTATAATTCGGGATCGAAAGGATTTCCAAAGTTAAGGCAATTGGTAATGCCCAAAGGTTCTCCGCCCGAACAAACAATATTTCTTGCTGCTTCGGCCACTGCTATCATTCCGCCTTTATAAGGATCAGCAAACACATAGCGGCTGTTGCAGTCAACAGTCATTGCAAGGGCTTTACCTGTACCCTTAGCCAAAACAATTGAGGCATCGCTGGGAGCATTTGTGCTTAGGTTCGCAGCACCAACCATGCTATCATATTGGGTATAAATCCATCTTTTATTAGCTATGTTAGGAATTTGAATAAGCTTTTTAGCAACCGCCTTTAAATCACCGGGAACGGGAATACTATCGGGGTTAAAAGCTTTGATTTTTGTAAAATAAGCAGGCTCTTTGTATTCCCTGTCGTTTTGCGGCGCTCCGCCACCAAGCACAAGGCTTTCAGCATTTAGCGCTGCTTCCAGTTCTCCATTCATGTAAAATCTAAGAAGACCGGTATTGGTAACTGCCCCTATCTGGCTGCAAGGCAAATCCCATTTTTCGAATATATTTAATACACTTTCCTCTTTACCTTTTTCAATAACAATTAGCATTCTTTCCTGGCTTTCACTTAGCAGGAGTTCCCATGCTTTCATGTTTTTTTGTCGTGTAGGCACATTGCCCAGGTCTATCTCCATACCTACACCGCCTTTTGCACTCATTTCAGCAGTGGAGCAAATAATTCCGGCAGCGCCCATATCCTGCATACCAACAACTGCACCGGTTTGTATTATTTCCAGGCATGCTTCCAGCAACTTTTTTTCCTGGAAAGGATCACCAACCTGTACTGAGGGTAATTCTTCAACGCTTTCTTCGGTTATGTCGGCGCTGGCAAATGAAGCACCTCCCATTCCGTCTTTACCGGTTGCGCTTCCTACAATAAAAACAGGATTTCCGATACCTTCTGCAGTAGCACTTACTGTTTCGCCTTTTTTTACAATACCTACGCTCATGGCATTCACCAAAGGATTGGTATGATATCTTTCTTCAAAATAAACTTCACCACCAACCGTAGGCACTCCAAAACAGTTACCATAATGGCCAATGCCATGTACGATACCTGCCATTAGGTGCTGCGTTTTAGCTTCAGTAAGATTTCCAAAGCGAAGACTGTTTAGCGCTGCAATCGGTCTTGCGCCCATGGTAAAAATATCACGATGAATTCCTCCAACACCAGTAGCAGCGCCCTGAAAAGGCTCAATAGCGCTGGGATGATTATGACTTTCAATTTTAAAAACAACACCAAATCCATTTCCGATGTCCATCAGGCCGGCATTTTCTTCACCGGCTTTTACCAGCATTTTTTTGCCTTCCCGTGGTAATGTTTTCAGCCATTTAATAGAATTTTTGTAGCTGCAATGCTCACTCCACATTACGCTGTATGCACACAGTTCGGTGAAGTTGGGCGTACGGCCCATTATTTTTTTTATAAGCTCAAATTCTTCATCAATCAGCCGGAGCTGACGGGCAGTTTGTACGTTTATTTCCATATCGCTGCGAAGGTAAGAAAGTGCAGCAAGGAATTGAACCACAAAGACACAAAGACCCGAAGTTGCACCAAGACTGAGTGAACCTTTCTGCCTTCGTGCCTTTGTGGTTTCAATAAAAATTTATAGCTTAAGCTTTTATAATCTTTCCGCTGCCGGACGATTTTATATTCAGATTTGTAGCCGATCCTTTGTAGTAGATATTTCCGCTGCCGCTTACTTTTGCATCTATACTTTTGTTAGCGTACACCTTTATATTGCCGCTGCCGCTTACATGGGCAAATACATCGTTGCAGGCAACATCACTGCAATCAATATTTCCGCTGCCGCTGATAGTTGCGTCTATATTATTGGTGCTTTTTCCTTTAAGGGTAACATTACCGCTGCCTGAAATAGCGATCCTGGTTTCATTAAAAGAATTTATTCCAACATTTATATTGCCTGAACCTGATACTGCAATATTTGTTTTGCCATCGTTGCTAAAATCACCATTACCGGTAATATTTCCGCTTCCGCTTACTCTTAATTCGGTTAGCTTAGTTAAGCTAACATAAACCATCAATTTATTTTTGCTTTTTATGCCCGTTTTGTTCTTAGTCCTCACCTGCAGTACACCATCTTCTACCCTTGTTTCAATATATGGCAAAAGATTTTCGTCGCCTTCAACCATTATAGTGTTTGAGTTGCCGTAAGCAAGCTGAACATTCATGTTGCCTGATAATGCAACACCTTCAAAACCTGCGACTTCACGCGTCTCCTTTTTTACATTTCCGTTGCCGGTTATTGTTTCCCATTGTGCAAAGCTGCTGACAGTAACAAAAATAAATAAGATTGAAAGTAATTTTTTCATAATCGAAAGTTTGTTTTCACTATAACGAAGGAAGAGAAGATAGGTTACACCTTATCATAATTTTTTGGATGAACGGTAAGAAAAGCTGATAAACTGTAAATCGTAATGGCCGAAATAAATAAATTATAAAGACGTTCGATGCAGGAGATTTTAAAAAAGGAAAACACCCTGTAATAGATGCAGTGAAGGAAACAATAAAATTTGATAAAAAAACAACGATTTTATTTTTAGGTGACAACCTGTATACAACAGGGTTACCTGATGAACAAAGCCCGGAATATGATGAAAGAAGAAGTGTGCTGGATACGCAGATAGCAATAGCAAACGGAACTGATGCAAAAGTTTACTTCATCCCCGGTAATCACGACTGGGATAATGGCCATGCAGTCGGATGGGATGCAATCATACGTCAGCAACAATATGTAGATGCAAAAGGCGGAGAAAATGTAAAATTTTATCCTGAAGATGGCTGCGGAGGTCCTGTAGAAGTACAGTTGAGCGATGATGCAGTTCTCGTAATTTTTGACAGCCAGTGGTGGGTTCATCCCTATGATAAGCCGGGTGTAGAGTCAGATTGCCCTTACAAAACCAAACTTGAAGTGCTCAGTCAGATAGATGACATTCTTTCAAAAAACTTCTAAAAAACTTGTAATACTTGCCTGTCATCATACCTTTAAAAGTTATGGTATTCATGGAGGTTATTTTACATTAAAACAGCATATTTTTCCGCTAACCGATTTCAGACCAAACCTGTATATACCTCTGCCCGTGATAGGCTCGATTTACCCGATTGTGCGCGGAGTTTTTGGTATCTCTGAAGATCTATCACACCCGGCTTATGCAAATATGATACGCGACGTGCAAAAAGTTGTGAAGACTCATCCAAATGTTGTTTTTGTAGCAGGGCACGAACATAATTTGGAATATATAAAAGACAGCAGCTACAACTACATTGTCAGCGGAAGCGGCACAAAGAGCACACGTGTATCATCAAATAAAAATGCCCCGTTTACTTCTGCCTTAAACGGGTTTGCCGTTCTTGATATAACTAAGCAGAAAAAAGCAGATGTAACTTTTTATACGGTAAGTGACTCTGTCAGAAAAGCCTTTGCCGGACAACTCCTTGACTTTTCGAAAATAGCCCCGCCAAAGCCGGAAGATACCATTCCTAAAGTGTATGTTCCTCATTCGGCAGACAGTATAACAGTTGCTGCAAATACCAAATATGCAAAAGTTTCAAAATTTCAAAAGTTCCTGAATGGAAACAATTACAGGAATGTATGGGCTGAACCTGTAAAGCTGAAAGTATTCCGGGTGAATGAAGAAACGGATGGTTTTAAAATAACCGGTATTGGCGGCGGTCACCAGACAAAGTCACTTAAACTGAAGGATAAAAATGGAGAAGAATGGAGCCTGAGAACAATAAATAAAGACATTACAAAAATACTTCCGCAGGGTGTGCAGGGCACTGCAGAAGATGAATATCTCCAGGATTTTATTTCTTCTGCACATCCTTATTCACCGTTGATTGTACCAACACTTGCCAAAGCAGTAAACGTAGTAGTGGCTACACCTAAAATATATTTCGTGCCTGATGATCGCGCTTTGGGTATTTACAGACCTTTTTTTGCCAACAGCGTTTGCCTGCTCGAACAAAAAGAACCCACACCACATGGAGAGGATACAAAAAGCGAGCAAAAACTGGTAAACAAACTTTTGGACGATAATGATAATCATGTAGACCAGCAAGATTTTCTTCGCGCACGACTTCTTGATTTTTTAATAGCCGATTGGGACAGGCATTTTGACCAGTGGCGATTTGCAGAAAAAGATACGGGAAAAGGAAAATTATATTATCCTATTCCACGCGACAGGGACCAGGCATTTTCTTATGCAAATGGAATACTGGTAAAATATGCAACTCAAAATATGATCCCTTTTTTAAAAGGATTTAGAAAGAGTATCCCGGGTATAAAGTGGCTCGCTTACTGGGCAAAAGACCTTGACCGTACTTTTCTCACCGGGCTTGATTCTTCAACATGGAAAAAAACTATTGCAAATTTCAAAACTAATCTTTCCAATAACGTAGTTGATAAAGCTGTTAAAAACCTGCCTCCCGAGGTTTATGCGCTCGACGGTAAAGAAATAAGTGAGAAACTAAAAAGCCGCCGGGATTATTTGCCTGTTGAAGGAATGAAATACTATAAGTTTTTATCGAGGCAGGTAAACGTTGCCGGAAGCAATAAAGACGAGTATTTCAAAGTGGAATCCGGAGGGAAAAATTTGAAAGTCAGGGTGTATAAAAAAACGGAAAAAACAGATTCGGCGTCGTTAATTTACTGCAGGGTTTTCGAGCCTTCGATCACTAAAGAAATAGATTTATACGGTCTGAATGGGGACGATGTTTTTAATATTGATAGTAATGTAAGATCAGATATTAAACTGAGAATTATTGGCGGAAGAGGAAATGATACTTTTAATATTAAGGGCAGGATAAAAAATTACATTTACGATTTTACAAAAGAAAAAAATTTTATTGAGCACAAAAGCCAAACTATAAATAAGTTCGAAAATGATCCTGAAGTAAATAGATTCAGCACTACAGGATTTAATTACGATAAGTATAGTTTTCCTAACATAAATCTTGGTTATAGCATAGAAGACGGACTAATGGCAGGAGTAGGTTTTTATAAAAAAACTTATGGATTTAGAAAAGAGCCTTATTCTACGCTTTCAAAAATTAAGCAGCTTGGAAGACCAGAAAAGCAATAAATGGCACAATGCGACAGGCGGAGGTTTATATTATTCACCATTTAACATTGTGCTCCTTTCTGCTGCCGTTGGTTTTTCTGAAGAAGAGACTTTGCTGAATATCTCAATTGGCACTAAACTCAACCTGACATTTTAATACAATTTCATGGACTATAACATAATATATAAAAGAGTTGAAACACACGTTTCAGAAATGTTTCAGCAATCTAACGACCCAAAACTAGTTTATCATAATCTTCAACATACACAAAAAGTAGTAAGCAGGGCTAAGGAAATTGCCGGTCATTATAACCTGATAGAAAGCGACATGCTTATTGTGAATATGTCAGCCTGGTTTCATGATACAGGTTACATGGCAGCAGAACCTGCAGTGCATGAAATTCATTGTTTCAAAAGACTTTCGTGATTATGCAGATTTTAAAGAATGGCAAACTGAAAGTCTGGGAATTGTGGAGCTAAAAGGTAAAAATCAGGGTATCGAATTATTCTCGCTAAAAATTTAATTCGTTTTCCAACAGGCTGAACTATGGTTTCATTCCCCGGCATACTGATTTATTTGGCAGGGTTATCTTACACATTTAAAATTCACGGCGTAGTAACAGAAACAGGCAAAACTTTGCCATTAAAAACCTTATGGCCGGAAAGTGTAAAATCGGCAATATACCTTCCCATTTCTGCTGCATTAACCGGCGACAGGTAACCGGGAAATGCCTTTGCGAGCATTTCGGTCTGAGCAGAGCCCAGGGCAAGACAGTTTATTTTTATATCCCTGTCTGCCAATTCCAGTGCAAGGCATTCGGTAAGGGTGTGCAGCGCTGCTTTACTTGCAGAATAAGCTGCCAAACCAGGAAACTTTACACTTCCCTGGAAGCCTCCCATGCTGCCTATGTTAACGATATGAGCGCCCTTCCTTATGAGGGGAAGGAGATATTGTATCATTTTTACATGGCCTAATAAATTAGTCTGAAGCATTTCAACAAAGTCTAACTGGGTTATTTGTTCAAAAGGTTTGTTGATAAGCGTGCCGGCATTGTTGATAAGAGCATCTATATTTCCAAACCGTTCTTCTATAAAAGGAACCAAATCTGCCATATAATCACCATGAACGATGTCAAACTTTATGGTCATTAAATTACAATCGGGGTTAAGCCCCAAGGCAATTTCTGAAAGTCGTTGCAATTTAGCTTCTGAACGTGCAAGGGCAATCACCGCATTGTCGCTATCAAGAATAAGTTCTAAAACTGCTTCGTACCCTACTCCGCTGCTTGCACCTGTTATTACAATATTCATAAAAAATAATTAAATAGTTGTTAACTGAGGAACCGGATGCTTAATAAGATAAAAACCATCTGTAATTAATTTTCTATATGCCGGCTCTGCAGAAGCTTTCAGTTCTAAATAATTTTTTATTTCTCCTGAAGTTTCTATATACATATTTTCCTGGTTTAATATCTCGAGAATTTCAAGAGAGCATAACCAATCTTCATGAAAATCCGCTTTTAACCTCTTCCATACTTCAGGCAACCGTATATAATAATCATGTTGCTCACGGCAATTTCTTACTATCTGAAACAATTGCTGGTATTCTTTTTCTTTTAAAGTATAATTGTGATGATGTGTCGTTGTTTTTGGAATTATAGCTGCTTCTTCATATGCGTTTTTATCAGCAGCGCCGCAAAAAACCGAAACGATTTTTTCTCCAACTGCCATGTCATAGTTACCCCATGCTGGCTCAAAATAAATTTTTCCATCATCGTCTTTTACTGTACAATTTGTAAAAGTAACAATTAATAATTTTTTATTTATAAAAGTAAATTCTGAAACTGTTCCGGAAACTGTAATGCCTGATCTGAATTCGAGATCAGCCTGTTTCCCTTTTTCAATGCCTGTATTTTGTAATTCATCCTTTGAAAAATTTTCAAGTGCCTTATCGTTGCCTTTAAGTTTTCCCGCAGGAGATGAAAAACCATCTTTATGATAGCGCTTGTCGTGACCGCTCAACTGGTTATTTTCATAAGCAAGAGCAGTTGGCCCGGTGGTTTTAATGAAAGTTATATTGTTTCCTTCTTTCAGCTTTACATCTGTAAATACTCCTGACACCTGCAATCCTGAGCTATAAATGACTGTACAAACATTTTTACATTCTATGGCTTTCAGCACTCCTGCCGCACCGCCTTTTCGAAATGCCATAGTATCTGCAAATTCTTCCAGAACGTTAATTAAATTTTCAAAGGCAGGAGTTACAAATAATTGCGGTTGTGTTTTAGTTATATCAAACGGATAATTAAGCGCATCAATAGTATACCACAGTTTTTTCACTTCAGGTTTCATACAACTGGCGCTTTCCCCGATAGATGACAGCAAACCTGCGCCATATATCTTGGGATCGTCCAGTGTTCCGATGAGCCCATATTCTACTGTCCACCAATGCAGGCGGCTTAATAAAGCCATTTCCGAAGGCTCTCCGAGATTTTGCTGGCAAGCTGCCACTTTCTTATCAGCTTCACTTAATTCAGCCGCTTCAGGATCGGGCAATTCTTTTAAAATAGAAAGTTCGCGGATAGCTTCATACAATTCAAAATCTCTTGACGAAAACATTGCTTTTGCACCGATAGAACCAAAATAACTTAAGTATTGATTATAATCTCTGTCTGCAATAATAGGAGCATGGCCGGCAGATTCATGAATGATATCTGGAGCAGGAGTGTATTCGATGTGATGTAACTGTCGAATGTCAGCAGCAATAACCAGTACCTGGTAAGCCTGGTACTCCATAAAAGCAGCGGGGGGAATGAAGCCGTCCACAGTGACAGCCCCCCAGCCTATTTTAGCAAGCGCATCGTTCATCTCCTGCAAATTCGGGATTTTCTCTATGGTAAGGCCCGCTTTGTGCAATCCCGGTATATAAGGATAATAAGCAACATCTTTTAAATAGCTATAATTCTGGCGCATTACATACCGCCACACAGCATGATCAACGGCAGTGTATTTCTCATAATGCTGCTCTACTATAAATTGCTTTAAGTGTGTGGGCAAGCGGGCAACCTGCGGGTTATTAAAATCGTTGAAGTCATTCATATGTTGAGCATAATTGCAAAATATTCTATTATAAAGTTAGTTAATTGTATGAATTGAAATGGCTGAACCGGGATTTGTGGATTTTGGGATGGATGGAATGTATGACAGGAATGGGAGCGGACACCGATTTTTTATGATTATTAAGATACCCGCGGATGTTTGCACTGCAATTTTTCGGAATTGATAGGAGGCGAAATTCGACGTGTCATACCTTGGAAAGTGGGCACATTGGTCTTTGGTAAAACATGAGAAAAGCTTAATAGAATTTATGCGGATGAACGGAATGCGTCGCAAGGATGTTTAACCGGAGTGGTAATGCTTGTACCAAAAAAACAGGTATAATTCTGATTTTTTATGCTTGTAAAAAGTGTTCGCTTAAATCCTAATAAATCGGTGTTCTATAATAATAAAATTAAACAGGCTGCACACTGGTAGCAGTAGCCTTTCTCTCACCAATCTGCTGACGCCACATAGCGTAATATAATCCTTTTTCTTCAAGCAGTTGATAATGGCTGCCTGTTTCGGCTACCCTGCCTTTTTCTAAAACGTAAATGCGGTCTGCATGCATAATAGTGCTGAGGCGATGTGCAATAAGAACTGTTATTTGTTCTCTTTCCAGAGAAATTTTCTTGATGGTGGTTGTTATAGCTTCTTCAGTAATACTGTCGAGCGAAGAAGTGGCTTCATCAAATATCAGCAAATGCGGATGGCGCAGCAACGAGCGTGCAATAGAGAGGCGTTGCTTCTCTCCGCCACTGAGCTTTAAACCACCTTCGCCTATCAGTGTATCGAGACCATTTTCTGCCTTGCTTATAATATAAGTACAGCTTGCTTTTTTCAGTACATCCCAAAGGTCTTCATCTGTAGCGTTTGGATATACAAACAAAAGATTTTCTCTTATGGTACCGGCAAACAACTGGGTGTCTTGAGTTACAAAACCTATCTGTCCCCGAAGTTCATCAAAGTCCAAATCCTGCCCGCTTACGCCGTTATAATAAATCCCTCCTTCCTGCGGACGATAAAGGCCCACGAGCAGTTTTACCAAAGTACTTTTTCCTGCACCTGAAGGACCAACAAAAGCAATTGTCTCGCCTTTTTTTACATCAAAATTTATATTGTCGAGCGCTTTGTATTGCGCGCTCTGGTGCTTAAAGCTTATGTTTCTGAATTCAAGCTCATTTATTCCGCCAACTAAAACCGGATGTTCAGGTTTTGGTTCTACTTTTTTTATCATCAGGCTATGAAAGTTGTTGATAGAAGCTTCGGCTTCGCGATAGCTTACGATTATATTGCCAATTTCCTGCAAAGGGCCAAAAATAAAAAAGCTGTAAAACTGCAATGCTATCAACTCTCCCGTAGTCAGGATGTGACGATAAATAAGCCAGATTAAAGTAAATGTAATTACCTGCCTTAAAAGGTTTACAATCGTTCCCTGCATAAAACTTAGCGTTCGTATGCTCTTTACTTTGCGAAGTTCGAGCCCGAGAATTTTGTATGTATTGGCGTTAAGCCGTTTTACTTCCTGCTCGGTAAGGCCAAGGCTTTTAACAAGCTCAATATTGCGAAGGCTTTCGGTAGTTGTACCCGCAAGCATTGTCGTTTCCTTCACAATATTCTTCTGAATAGTTTTTATTTTTTTGCTTAAAAGATTGGTTACGATCCCTAACACAAGCACACCTCCAAAATATACCGGCATAATGCTCCAGTGCTTGCTTGTGGCGTAAATAGAAATAAATACCAGGCTTACCAGCATGGCAAATAAAACATTGATAACAAGTCCTGTAAATTTTTCCGTATCGGTCCTTACTTTTGTTAATATGGACAAAGTTTCACCGCTTCGCTGGTCTTCAAAATCCTGGTAAGGAAGACGCATACTATGTCGCAATCCGTCTGTAAAAATTTTCGCACCGAATTTTTGTACGATTACATTTACTACGTAATCCTGGAACGCTTTTGCAATACGGCTCACCATAGCCGTTCCTACCAGCAGGCCAAGAAGCCCAAGTACGCCCCAAAGAAATTGGTTTTGAGTACGGGGAATTGTTTTTTTGGCGTCAAAATGATATGGATGATTTGCAAACTTATCTATCAGTTTTCCTAAAAGCATCGGGTCAAACATGGAGAACACCTGGTTGATGGTAGCCAGCAGCAATGCAAGCGCTATCATCCATTTATAGGGTTTTAGATATTGTAATAAAATTTTCATAAGTGTAAATAATTATCAAAGGTCTGACATTAAAGCTAATAAATTACAAATTGAATGAGAAGACATTTTTAAAAATATTTTTTGGGGAACGTTCAATAAATAGTATTAGGAAAACAATATTTCAGTCTGACATTTTGTTTTAAAATCAAAAAACCGGCCCGGCTGATGCAGGCTTAATTAACACAGCTACTGTTGTATTCGCAACATTTGATTGCCAGACAGTGGAGAACGCTTATAGCCATATTAGTAAGGAAATTTAAATTATTCTTTTTAAAAAGTTTATTGCCCGAAGACTTTTTAAGGATTAAAATTGAGTGAAGCAGACTACTTTTGACTATTTATGCTGAATAATTACTTCTACAGCTATAAGAAAACAAAATTTTAATTTAATAACATTTGTTGCGATGACAAAGCCGATAGGTATTTTTTACGAGCATCCTGAATGGTTTCGGAAACTGTTTGAAAGACTGGATGAACGAGGTCTTGCTTATGAAAAACTGCATGCAGGTTATCATAAATTCAATCCTTCTGATACGACAGTAAAGTATAGTGTGGTGTTAAACAGAATTAGCTCATCTTCGTACACCCGGGGACATGGACAAGGTATTTTCTATTCTAAAGCCTTCATGGCTTACTTAGAACAAACAGGGGTTCCTGTAATTAATGGTTCCAAATCAACTGAAGTTGAAACTTCAAAAGCTTTACAACTGCTTCTTTTATCCAAAATAGGGTTATCTTTTCCTAAGACTGTCGTGGTCAATCATATATCTCAAATTGTTGAGGCAGCTAAAACTTTACAATTTCCAATTGCCGTTAAGCCAAATATCGGCGGAGCCGGCGCCGGCATTGTGAGGTTTAATTCGTTTTCAGCATTAGAAGAAGCAGCAGAAAACAATGCTATTGATTTGGGTATTGATCAAACAGGATTGGTGCAGGAATTTATTCCCGCCAGGGGCGGACATATTAATCGGGTAGAAACATTAAATGGCAAATTCCTGTATGCTATTAAGGTTTTTACAACAGGAGAAAGCTTTAACCTTTGCCCTGCAGAGATTTGCCAGGTGCCCGAACAACAGGACGAACCGCAGGCGCCTGGAGAGCTTTGCTTAACGACTGCAGTAAAAAAAGGACTGAAAGTAGAAGCATTTACACCTCCTGCAGAAGTGATAGAATCAGTTGAAAGAATTGTAAAAGAGGCTAATGTTAATGTTGGCGGTATAGAATATATTATAGATGACCGTAATGGAGATATTTTGTATTACGACATCAATGCGCTTTCCAACTTTATTGCTGATGCGGAAAATGTAATCGGTTTCGATCCTTTCTTAAATTTAGTGGACTACATTGAATCATTTGTAAACAATCAAAAACAATTTATATGAGATTTGGATATTGGTTGCCGGTTTTTGGCGGCTGGCTGCGTAATGTGGAAAATGAGCAAATGGAAACAAGCTGGAATTATGTGAAACAGATGGCCCGGCGAAGTGAAGAAATAGGGTTTGATTTAACCCTGATTGCAGAACTTTTTTTAAACGATATAAAAGGCGAAAGCGCACCGTCGTTAGATGCATGGTCTACAGCAGCAGCCCTGGCAGCCGTTACCGAAAAGCTTGAATTAATGGTGGCCGTACGCCCAACTTTTCACAATCCCGCCATCTTAGCTAAACAGGCAGCAAATATCGCCAACATTTGCAATGGCCGCTTGTCTTTAAACGTTGTATCCTCCTGGTGGCAGGAAGAGGCGCTAAAATACGGCATTGAATACGAACAGCACGACGACCGCTATGCCCGCATGAAAGAGTGGATAGAGATAGTGACAACAATGTGGGAGAAAGATAATTTTTCTTTTGAGGGAAAATATTATAGCGTGAAGGATACGGTATTGCAACCAAAGCCTGTAAGTAAACCATTAATTTATGCAGGAGGCGAATCGGAAGCCGGTAAAAATTTAATTGCACAGGTTTGCGATGGATATGTAATGCACGGTGATAACCCCGAAGTGATTGGCAGTCGTATTGCAGATGTAAAACAACGCAGGGAAAAGCTTGGTCTTCCTGCAATGACCTATGGTGTAGCCGCCTATTCTGTTATCCGAAATAATAAGCAGGAAGTAAAAAAAGAATTGGAGCGCATTACAGATGTGAAAGCTTCCGCAGCAGGTTATAATAATTACAACCAATGGCTTAAAGGAACACAATTAGAAAAAAGAGTATCATTAGAAGATTATTCAGTATCTAACCGTGGATTAAGAACCGGGCTTACAGGAACACCAGTGCAGGTAGCTGAAAAAATTTACGAATTTGAAAAAGCGGGTGTCGACTTTTTCTTGTTGCAGTGCAGTCCTCAAATGGAAGAAATGGAACGTTTTTCAGAAGTTATTGCCGCTCTTCAGCCTGTATAAATTAAATCCTTCCCGAAAGTAGTTTTAAAATCTCTTAAGAAGCTGTATAAATCATTTTTTGAGAATTGCTTAAATGAATACATCCCTCATTAGTGATACGAATAAAAAGAAGCTGCTCTTAATTTTGAGGCAGCTTCTTTTTGTTGCAGACTTAAAAAAGCAGAAAAACAGAAAGCAAATGAACCCGTATTTTTATTGATCAGGTATGTTAGTTGAAAAGCGACAAGTATTCTCCGTTCTATTTTATTTTCTAAGGGAATTATCTTTTTAATAATTCATCAAGATTACCATGAGCCGCAGTAAAGCCGGCTTCAAAGCCCATTTCAATAATTTTTTCCATATCAGCTTCATTTGCGAATGTAATTTCAACCTCAACCTTTGTTCCTGTATCGGTTGTACTAAACTCATTCTTCCAATGCATACCCGGCATCTCATGCGTCACGTTTCCGTTCTCATCACAAAACGAGTCATCGGCAATAAAGCTTTTATTTGGAACAATGGTTTTAAAATCTGCACGACTGTATGACTCAGTACCATCAGGCGCCACCATACTGTAAAGCCAAAAACCACCTTCACGAAAATCCATTGTTTTTGTTTTTGCCTTCCATGGTTTTGGGGCCCACCACTGATCCAGCATATTGCTATCGGTCCAGGCTTTCCATACTTCATCCGGCGAAGCTTCAAATTCCCTTACTACAATAATTTTTTTGTTGGCTGCATCTTTAGTCATGGTTGTCTGTTTGTTACTCATGATTTTTGGGTTTTTAAATTTTGTAATACAACATCCAATTGGTTAAACCGGTCTTCCCATTTCGCTCGAAAAGGCTCAAGCCATTTATCTACCTCTTTCATCTTTTGAGGATTGAAATGATAATATATTTCTCTTCCGGATTGTTCTTGTTTTACAAGCTGACACTCGGTTAAAATTTTAATATGTTTCGACACAGCCTGCCTGGTACTGCCAAAATGCCCGGCAATCGCATTAGGTGTCATTGCGTGCAGGGCCAACAAACTAAGAATTGCTCTGCGGGTAGGATCTGCAATTGCCTGGAATACGTCTCTTCTCATTTTTATTATAGTTAATCAGCAACTAATCAGTTGCAAATATAATAAGAAGTTAATTGGTTGCAAATTTTTTTTTGTTTTCTAAAAATTAAGCTCTTATTTTCCAGTACTGATTTTTAAAATGAATTCTATCAATAGGTGACCATAGCGTTCCTAAAACCGGCAAGCAACGACGATAAGGTGATTAAATTATTTGATTCTTTCTTCCATTGATAAACTTTTAGATAGTGTAAGTAGTTTTAAACAGATACTTTTTATGCAGTAATAAATGACCAGTTTTCTTCTTCAAAAAATTGAATCAAACGAAAACACTGTATGTTACACTTTTTTGAGATTGATGGAATCTTAAATTGATTTGGGTCGTTTGTCTCATGCTGGATAATGGGTAAACGATAATGCTTTGCACAAGCAATAACAAAAGGGTCAGCCCAAGGTCTAAGGCTATACTTAGTTATTATATTTTCTGGGTACCATGAAAGGATATCTTGAACTAACATATATTCTTCGTCTGTAGGCTCAAGAAAATTGTCTTCATATTCTCCAGCCCATTCTACTAATTCATCGTTTCCCTTTTTAATTTCTCTTAATACCTCGCGGGGAGCAATAATTAAACGATAATGAAACATTTCTTCTAATCTTTCCCAAATTCCTGGAAATATCTTTTTCGGATATTGATTCTTTAAATCAAAAAGAGCACTGCTATCTATAACGTATTGATAAGATGGATTTATAGCAGCTGTCATTTACCTACTTATTGCTTGAATAATTTTAGGTAAATGGTCAAGTTTTGCTTCCAGGTAATTAGAAACATCCGAAGAGGAAATTAATCCTCTTTGATATGCTGAAACTACTTTGGTTACATATGGTTTACCTTTCTCTGAAATTATTTTTTTGTCTTGAGCAATACCTTTTACTTCTTGCTCTTTCAGCTTCTCCTTTTGTTTTTCCTTTGCAGCTTTGGCTAAATTATCCCACTGCTTTTTTTTTGCCCAGAAAAGATCTTCTGATATAATTCTCAATGAAAGCAACTTTCTTGCAATTACTTCTTTACTTACATTATATCTGACTGCTATTTTTTGTATGTAATCATCTTCTAATCTTCCTGTGTATAAGTAACTAACTTCTTTGTTAAAGTCGTCATCAGGAACTAAAAAGGCGGCTGCAAATTGATTACAAAAGTTCTCAACTTCTTTATAATCTTTGCTTAACTCCCCTGTATTCTTGTCTCTGAAAATTGAATTTTGATTAAAAAAAATATGACACGCTTCATGAAAAAGGCTAAAGATTTTGCCATTTGCAGAATCATCAGTATTTAAAACTATAATTGGGTATTTACCAGATAAACAAAAAGCTCTTGCTTCTTCAATTGGCATTTTTAATTGAAATATGTAAATGCCAATTTCTTCAATCTTATTTTTAAAGTTATTAAAAGCTTTGTCGTAACTCCAAGATTTTTGTTCATTTAAAGAAAGCCGGATAAAATCTCTAAATTTTTGTGCTGCTGTTATTGGACTATCTTGAAGGGATACGTTAAAATTATTGAATCTGGGCCCTTCATCTTCTGATGCAACTTCGTCAAGTATGATTTGGTATCTTTTCGCTTTTCTTAACGCTAATCTTAAATCTGAAGAAAGGTGGGTAACTTCTGCATTCGAAAGATTTCTAAAATCTTTTTGAATTGAATCTTCTTTTGGAGGATTAGCTAAAAGTAAAATTGCTAATGGTCTTTTGAAAACTCTTTCTGCAAGAGTTTCTAATTGTTTGTAAGTGGGTTTTTTCTCACCCTTCTCCCATGCTTCAAATTTTTCTTCCGGGACTCCCGCTTTTTTTGCGGCTTGTTCAATTGTATAACCCATAGAAGTTCTTGCCCATTCAAGAACAGCAGAGGAAAGACGGAAAGAAATATCACCAGCCATATGCAATAATATAAAAAATATACAACATTTTTTACCCCTTTTCCGTATATATGAAATAAACAATACAATAAAGATTCTTTTCTTATTTCATCTTAAGGTGAAGCCCTATTGGCTGAACGAATAATGTGACTTGCTGCGACAGTTTCTACCTTTTCCCTTGTTAAAAATGCTTTTACAACCCCGGAAAAATATAGGGAGTGCTCATCAACAACCTTCAGCTCCCTAAAAAAAAGAGAAATTTATGAAAGTGTTTGGTTGATGGCATCGTTTTTTAATGTTATATAAATAGTATAAAAACCTTATTATTTACTTCAAAAATTTTTATCATGTATTTAGAATCGAAAGAATTATCTGGCGCTTCTTATAGGGATGCCACAGGCGGCGACCCGAAAGATTTATCTAAAGTATTAATTGGTGCATTAGCAGGAGCTGTAGCCGGCTCTATAATAGCCGCTTTATTTACTGAAAAAGGCATTGAGGCCAGGAAGCGGGTTAGTGAGGGCAGCAAAAACATTGCAAATAATCTTAAAGACAAGGTTTCTGATATAACTGAAGGTATTGCAGACAAGGTTTCTGATATAACTGAGGGTATTGCAGACAAATATGAAGCTGCAAAGGAAAGTGCTGCTAATTTGATTGAAAAAGGAAAACAAAAAGTGGGCATTTCCCCCGATAACACTGCTTATAACGATACTGCAAATGCTGATGCAAAGGGTACAGGATCAAAAATATTATTAGGTGCATTAGCAGTATCTGTCGCAGGTTCGATAGTATGGAGCTTTGTGTCGGAAAAAGGTATTGAAACAAGAAAGCGTCTTGGTAAGGGCAGCAAAGACATCGCAAATAATCTTAAGGAAAATTTTTCGAATATTGCTGATGGTATAGCAGACACATATGAAGCTGCAAAAGAAGGCGCCGTTGATTTAATTGAAAAAGGAAAACAACAAGCTGATATGTCATCTGGCAGTGTTGCCTATAAGGGTTCGACAGGCACTGAGGCATGGTGAAGCTGCATTTAAGACAGTGGCAAATAAGAGGCTAAAGTATATAACGCTTTAGCCTTTTTTTAATTAACACTAAAAATAAGTTTAATAAAGCAGAACATCGGGTTAATTTTTATCCGCTTATTAGTGCATAAATAAGTGATTGCAGCAGCATCAATCATGAACTGCTAACAATATAATTTTTGATGCTTGCTAATGAATAAAAGTGGCTGCTTATCATTAATTAACAGCAGTTTGTTTGCAAACTAATGTAAACCTATTGGCACCACCTGATAAATACAAGACCGTTGCTTGTATCCTCATAAAAATTCAACTTTTTATTTTATTGCAAATGAAAAGTCTGAAGCATACTTCTGTACATGCCCATAGCACTCCAGTTGCCACTGGCTATCATTCTTCTTATAGTGTACAGAGGTTCATCAGGGTCGCGCTTTGTGCTTAATATAAATGCAGCTTTTATCCCTCTTTTTTTCAGCTCCGGTATTCCTGCTTCGTTCCAAAGCCCGTAAGGATAAGCAAAATAATCAGCAGCTTTTGCTGTAATGTCTTCTATTTGTTTCTTAGGCTTACCTACCTGTGTTTCCCAATCCTGCGGTGTTTTATATTGCGTAAACATGTGATGATCCCATGTGTGCGATTCAATCATATTTCCTTCATCAGACAATTGTTTTACCTGCTCGCGGGTCATGTATTTGGGACGGTTCAGAGATACGGTCATTATAAAATAAATCCCTTTAAAACCATACTTTTTCATTTCAGGCCAGGCAATGTTATATTGATCGTCGTCTGTATCGTCGAAGGTTAGCATGAAAGGCTTTGGAGGCAATGGAGCGCCGGTAGTAAGGTAATTATATAACTGGTTCGGTAAAATGGTATGATAACCGCTGTCAGCAAGTATTTTCAACTGAGCTTTAAATAACTCAACAGGTACAATAATTTCTCTTGCACTCCTCGAGTCGCCCGCAGCCCGGTTTCTGATCTGGTGATAGCATAGAACCGCTACTTCTTTGCGTGCCATTATAACTGCAACATTGGCAACGGGGTTTGAAGTGGCGCTCTTAGGTGATTTTAAACTGGTTATGCCTTTTTTATCTTTACTGCTATCTGAGGATGTTTTATCCTTTTTTTGACAGGAAACGAGGATCCCGGCGGTTATAAGGGCAAAAAATAATTTTCTCATGAATACAGCAATTCTTGTTGGTTTAAATAAGGCTGACATCTTTTTATCAAACGCACTTTTTAGTTATTTATTTAATAAAAACAAAACTTGTTATTCATATGTAGATATTTTGGTGCGGTATTAGAAATTACTTTTTACAATCGCAACAGTGTCAGCAATGATAAATCCTGCGGAAATCGCAGAAGTTGCAGAAAAGGGAAACTCAATTTTTATACAAATTTTATTCTGCCAACTTTTTTGTAAGAGGTATATCGGATTCGTCTATATCCTGTATTCTCTGAACCGTATCTTTCTTTCTCATCATTTTCCAGATTTGTATAATAGCCGTTACTGTAAAAATGCCACCGATAACGAGGTGTAAAGTATTCTCGTTAGCATTTAATTTCTCAACTATGTACTTGCCGCCGAAAATAAAAACACACGTAGCAAGAAAAGTACCAAGGCCAATGCCGAGAATGTAAAAATTATAGTTATCCTTTCGGGGAAGCAATATTTTTTTAGTAAATAATACTGTACTCCATCCAAACCAAAAGGGGATCTGAACGGGATTGACAGCGCTCATAAACAACCCTAAAACAAAACGGGGCATAGCGTTAGATAACAAAATATTTTTTGTATGCGCATTATTTTTTGCAGCAGCAACAAACGATGAAACTGCCAAAGCAACAACAATAAACAACGTTACCCACTCAAGCGCTTTTAAAATTTTTTCATGTTTTCTTATTTTATCCATTGCGACTAAAGAAATTCTTACATAAACAATTTCTACAAGTAATATTCCTGTGGCAAACCATAATGCCTGCCTGTAACCATCCGTTATTGCTATTTGCATGGCAGCAACATTCATAGTGCCTAAAGGCAGAGAGCCAAGAAAACTTATAATCATACCTGTAAAAAATATTCGTATAAACTGTCGCATACTTATTTTTTCATGTCGCCTTTATAAGATCCGGACAAATTTCTGTTATTAATATTGATTATCATACTGTTTCAGGTTTTTAAAGAATTTGGCTGCATTCCTTAAATAGCGATATCCTTTTATAAAACTCCATTGTGGTACGGCTCTCTGCTTGTTTATTTTACCGATTTCGTACCAATCATTCCAATGCCTGGCAATTTCTTTAAGCGCATCCCGATAACTCATTCCGCAATCGTAAATATGATTCGGTTCTGCCCCTGCCCCGTTGAATTCTAAAATAGAAAAGTTTTTACCCTGTTTTAAATCTTCTATTGAGGTGCACTTTAAATCGTAGCGGCCAAAATAAAATTCTTTTGCCTGCAGGCTTATAGTATCAAAAACATCACACAATTGCTGATCTATCTGCTTGTGCAAATTTATAAATCTGGCACCTCTGTTGTGGTTGCCGGCAATACTTAGAATATATTTTTCACTTTTTTGTAAAACTTTGTCCAGGTTTTGCTCGTGTTTGTGCAGCATTTCTGCCTTGTAATACTTTGCTCTGGGATGTTGTGTTATTAACTTTAGCAGTGTTGATTTGCCATCTCCTTCTGCAAACATGTACTCCTTTAAAATAAAACCTGTTACTTTTCCTTTTGATTGTGAAGGGTAGCGGATATGAAAAACACTAAATTCCAAAGGGAGGTCAACATACTCTTGTATGATATAATCAACAGGGATTTGATGATGGTAGTCAACCAATTGCTGTTGCTGCTCTATTTTTCTGAAAAGAATACCCTGCATGCCAATTTCCGGTTTCACAATAAAAGGATATTTTATATTGCTATCTGACAATATAGTCATCATATCTTTAAAACCTGTTCCGGCTTTTATATATAGCGTTTCAGGATAAAGATGGTTGGGCAACTGCTCATACATTTCTTTTTTTGGCTCGCCCTCAAAACCCGAAAACTCAATAGTGGGATTAACATTAGAAAAAAACCAAAATGCTTTGGCTTTCCATGCATAATAAAGCCATACGACTCCGAGCGGTGCATAAATCACATGAAATGGCCATTTTTCCCAATTAATTATTTTTTCCCAAAATCTTTTCAAACTTATTTTTTAGAGCGGTAAAAGTACGTTTTGGTTTTTACTGAAAGTTTTATTGCCATGCTAATTATGCAGGACTAACAACTATCGATGAACAATGAACAGGTAACAAGCTATCAACTATCAGCAAACAATCTTTTTTACCTTATTTTTGAATAAAATAATTAAGAATGAATGTGCCTGTTATGGCCGAAATGATTGCAAATGGCGAAACGCCTGACATATTATTTTGGGTAGGTTGTGCCGGTAGTTTTGACCAGCGGGCACAAAAAATTACCAAAGCATTTGCGACAATCTTACATCATGCAGGAGTTAAATATGCGATACTTGGAAAAGAGGAAGCCTGCACCGGCGATCCGGCAAGAAGAGCGGGTAATGAATTTCTTTTTCAAATGTCTGCCTATAACAATATTCAGATTTTGAATGGATATGGTGTAAAGAAAATCGTTACTGCATGTCCTCATTGCTTCAATACTTTAAAAAATGAATACCCCGAGTTAGGCGGCACATACGAAGTGATTCATCATACCCAGCTCCTGCAGCAACTGATAAATGAAGGAAGAATAAAACTAAAAGAAGGCGGATCTTTTAAAGGTAAAAAAATTACTTACCACGATAGCTGCTACCTTGGCCGTTCTAATGGAATATATGAAGCGCCGAGAAAAGTGCTCGAAGCGCTTGATGCCGACCTGGCAGAAATGAAACGTTGCGGGAGTAACGGATTGTGTTGTGGCGCAGGGGGCGCACAAATGTTTAAAGATGAAGAAAAAGGTAACCGGTATGTAAGCGTAGAAAGAAGCACAGAAGCTATAGAAACCGGGGCACAAATTGTTGCGGCTGCCTGCCCGTTTTGCAATACCATGCTGACAGACGGAGTAAAAAACAAAGAGAAAGAAAATGACATTGCCGTGATGGATGTCGCAGAAATTGTAGCGGCAAGTTTGCAGAGTAATTCTTAGCAGTTTTGTAGTCACTAAGTTTCATAAAAGATAATTTAGAAGTAAATTTGCTATTTAAACGGAAATAATTGCGATGAGCAGGCGCCCTATTTTACATAAAAAAACAGTATCATGAATTTTAATTATAAGCATCTCATTCCTGAAAATTTTCATTCGGATTCGAGGGTATGGATTTACCAGTCAAGCCGGTTATTTTTTATCAGCGAAGCGCTGGAAATAGAAGATATGCTGCAGGAGTTTACAGACAACTGGCAGTCGCACGGGTCTAAAGTAAAAGGATATGCTAATCTTTTATTTGGCCAATTTATTGTTTTAATAGCTGATGAAACACAAGCCGGTGTAAGCGGATGCAGCACCGACAGCAGTGTAAGGTTGATTAAAGCTGTTGAAGAAAGATTTAAGGTTGATATGTTTAACCGGCAAAACCTTGCATTTGCAGTAAAAGAAAAAATTCAACTCCTTCCGCTTTCTCAGTTGAAACATGCTGTTGAAAATAACTTTATAGATGGTGAAACTATTTATTTTAATAACCTCGTTCAGACTAAAGACGAGCTTTTAAACAAATGGATGATACCTTTGAAAGAGAGCTGGCTTGCCAAGAGAATCCACGCTCTTCAAACAACTTAACCCACTTTGCCGGATAAATGAACTATGCTGCAGATGCTTTACCTATTGCTTACCAGATAATCACCTTTTTTATTAATAAAGATTAAAGGAAGCTTTTTGTTTTCTTCAAAATAGTCATAAACCTCTTTAATTTTTATTGCAAACCGTTGAATGTCCTGGTTATCTTTAGTGGCTTTAGCGAGATATTCGAAGCTTTTACGATTATTAAAACGGATAGGGAATATATGGACCGGGATAAAATCCTGTCCCTGTGATTTTGCCATGGCAGCGAGGATATATAATTCTTCTATCTGGTCATTTTGAAGAGGAATGCAACCAATAGTCACACAATTGCCATGAATATAAATTTCACCACCTGGCTTTAGAGAATCACTTAAAACCCTGTCTGATGCATTAGGATAATTAATTCCTAATGATAAGTGATAACTGCTTTTGGGATTAAATTCATTTATGTAATAAAATCCCTCGGGCACCTGGTAATCACCTTCAAGCCGCTTAGGACCAACGGCGCCAGCCATTGCACATACTTTGTATGTTTTAAAAAGCTTAAACTTATCATCATTGCTGCTCCTGACCCAAACTTCCATTTGGCTGTCGTACTTGAAAGACCGGATATACAATTGCTTTGCGGGCCATTGCAGTCCTGCTCTTGCAAACTGACTTTTAAGCGAATCTTCTTTTGATTTCAGTGCCGTTGCAACCGTGGGATAAGTTCGCTGGTAATCTATGAAAGACGGCTGGGCAAAAACCGAATGCAGTGAAAACAGAAAAAACAATATACAAAGTATCCTTTTCATCAGACCAAAAGTATTAGTTAGTAACCGGGTATAGAAAAAATTAAAGTTAAAGTGTGAAAAGTTATATTATTTTTAATACCGTTTTTTGCTTTGAGGATAATTAGTTTTTTAAAAAAAGATATTAACATAAATAATAAGAATTCAAGTCTTTCAGATTAGTGTACCTGTAAACGCTGAAATCGAAGTAAATATTTAAATATAATGGTAAATTATGCTTATTCCTTTAAAAGGTAAAATCAGCATAAAAAATAAAATGCGTGAAAGATGTTGAGCCGATCTCATAAGCTTTAAAAGCAACAAAAAAAAGTATGTTTGGAAAATTTAAAAATATTGAATCCTTCCTTGATTCTTATACAACAGAGCAGGAGCAAAAGAGAATGGAATATATTAATTCTCTTTCTTTAGAAAACCAGGTTGCAGTTTTGAGAAGCCTGCAGGTGGCAGATATTGCTGAAGTGAAAGCAACGATTAAAGAGAGGCAGCCTGATGATACAACAACACCGCAGCACTACCAGATGATTATAATTTTAGATGAAATAATGCAATTTTCACCCGATATAAAAGATGATATTGTACAATGTAAACAAAACAATTCTCCCGTTTTTTTAGCTATCCGTTATGGAGACAGGCAGGGAATAAACCAGCCCATAGTTAAAGGAATGAACAGTGGCGATAAAATGCATCTGAAAGGAGAATGGATAACTAAGGATAAAGCATACAGCCATGGAGGAGAGAAAATGTCTGTATTGCATTTCACACATCATCCTATCGGCTTTACTTGTACCATTACCAAATGCTATTCGTAAAGTGAATTTTTCAAAAAAACTTTATACCCCTTTCAAATACAAACAGGAGAGGTGCAAGTCGTCATTTTGGGAAGGTCAAATCTCTGAAGACAGGAATTGCATGAGAAATATCTTAAATGGTTAGCTCCCATAAATATTCCTATCCAAAAACTCGTTTCTGAATTTTCCTTTTGGATCGTACGTTTTAACCAGCTTTTGAAAGTCGGGCAACTTTTCATATAGCGATTTCAATCGGGTTGATGAAATGGTAAACAACTTGCCCCAATGTGGCCTGGCATTAAAAGGAAATAATTCTTTTTCTATCACAGGCAATAATTTGCTCACAGAAGGCCAGTCGGGTTTCCAGGTAAAGTGAATGGTAACACATGGCTGTTTATAGCATGGACTCATCCAAAGATTGTCAGCATCAATAGTGCGAATTTCTGAGATTAAAAGGTGAGGTCTTACCTGATCGCCAAGCCGCTGAACAGCAAGAATAGCATCGACTGCATTATGACGGGGAACAAAATACTCCGACTGAAGCTCTTTGCCGCTGCTTGGGGTGAAGCCCATACGAAAATGAGGCAATCGTTCATACCAGGGTCCGGGCACGCCCATCTGCTCAGTACAATTTACTGCAGACAGTTCTACAATGGGGTGAAGATTTTTTGTAGCAGCCTTAGCTCCAAAAAATTCAGGTTGTAAGGTAAAAGACGACCCCTCTCCCACCCTGCTTTTTATCCAGATTTCATTTACATTATTTTTTTGCCAATCAGTAAAGAGGCTTACGCTATAGCCTGCTGACATGATTTCTTCAAAATGATCTTTCAATTGATTTAATGGCAGATTCAGATATACATCCTGCCTCATCTGGTAGGACGGTTCTATATCAAGAGTAACCTTTGTCACCACGCCGAGGGCACCAAGATTAACAACTGCTGCTAAAAAATTTTCTCCATTTTTTTCACGTGACAGTTGAACCACTTCACCGTTTGCGGTTACAAACTCCATTGCAGAAACAGCGGCTGAAAGATTTTTATTTTTAATGCCGGAACCATGTGTAGCGGTAGCGCAGGCACCCGCAATAGATATGTGCGGTAAGGAGGCGAGGTTATGCAAAGCAAATCCTTTACTGTCAAGATAAGGAGATAGCTGTCCATATTTCATAGCTGAACCAACTGTTACAGATTGCGCCTTATCGTTCAACGCTAGCACTTTATCCATCTCCCTGAGGGAGATAAGATTATCAGTACTGTCAGCAATACGGTTGAAACAATGTCGCGAACCGATAACCTTTAGCTTATTGTATTTTTTTACAAGTTCCTGTACTTGTTCCACCGATGCAGCATCGTAAAGTCTATCGGTACTGAATTCGAAATTGCCGGCCCAGTTTTTCAACTTTTCGCCTTTTTGCCAGCTAACAAATGGTGAGAGCATAGAACCGGAAATTAAAGAAGAGGAAATTTTTATAAAAGTTCTTTTTTTCATATAGCAAAAGGGTTAGTTGATTGATAGTTGTTAGTCAAAAGTATTCTATCGACGGTCTACAGTTAAATTTAGCCGGTCTAATTTGTCTTAGTAAAACTATTGTTATTCACAGTTATCGTTAAAATTACTTTCATTGTCAGCCATCACCTTTCAGCAACTACTTCCTCTCAAAGGGCATCTTTGCATCTGTCAACCATTCTCCGTCATCCGTCGACCAACAACACTCAATCCAACTTAAGCACTGCCAAAAATGCTTCCTGGGGCACTTCTACATTTCCTATTTGTTTCATGCGCTTTTTACCCTCTTTCTGTTTTTCCAGCAACTTCCGTTTGCGGCTTATATCGCCTCCGTAGCATTTTGCGGTCACGTCTTTCCGCATTGCACTTATGTTTTCACGCGCTACTACTTTTGCGCCAATCGCTGCCTGTATAGCAATCTGGAACTGTTGGCGGGGCAACAATTCTTTTAGTTTTTCACAAAGCTTTCTCCCAAAATCCAGTGCCCGGCTCCGGTGGATCAAAGCGCTTAGTGCATCTACCTTCTCACCGTTGAGCATAATGTCCATTTTTACAATGTCACTTTCACGGTAGCCGATGGGGTGATAATCGAAAGATGCATATCCTCTTGTCTGGCTCTTCAATTTATCGTAAAAATCAAAAACAATTTCAGTCAGTGGCATTTCAAAAATCAGTTCAACACGTGTTGCTGTCAGGTAACTTTGGTTGACAACGATACCACGTTTGCCAAGACATAGGGTCATGATGTTTCCGATATAATCCGCCTGCGTAACGATCTGTGCCTTGATAAAAGGTTCTTCAATCATTTCCAGCTTGGTAGGATCAGGCATTTGTGAAGGATTGTTTACTATTATTTTTTCTCCCCTGCTTGTGTGCGCAATAAAACTTACGTTCGGAACCGTAGTAATTACTGTTTGGTTAAACTCTCTTTCCAGCCGCTCCTGGATGATTTCCATGTGCAGCATTCCCAAAAATCCACAGCGAAAACCGAAGCCAAGGGCCTGCGAAGTTTCTAACTCGAAGGTGAGAGAAGCATCGTTCAACTGCAGTTTATCCATACAATCCCTTAACTCTTCAAATGCATCAGTTTCTACGGGAAAGATGCCTGCAAACACCATCGGCTTTACTTCCTCAAAGCCTTTTATCATTTCTGCCGGGTTGTTTGCCAGGGTAATGGTATCTCCTACCTTTACTTCTTTGGCATTTTTAATCCCTGTAATTATATATCCCACATCACCGGTCTTCACTTCATCTTTGGGTGTCATGGTTAGCTTCAGCACGCCTACTTCATCGGCAAAATAATCCTGCCGTGTGCTTGCAAACTGTATCTTATCACCTTTTTTGAGGCTTCCGTTCACTATGCGATAGTAGATGATAATACCCCTGAAGCTATTAAAAACACTGTCGAAAATAAGTGCCTGTAAAGGAGCGTCCGGGTTACCGGAAGGGGCAGGGATACGCTCAACAATAGCTGCCAATATTTCCTCAATGCCTATTCCGTTTTTCGCGCTCGCAAGTAAAATATCTCCGGGTTTACATCCTACGAGGTCAATAATCTGGTCTTTTACCTCATCGACCATTGCCCCTTCCATATCAATTTTATTAATAACCGGAATTATCTCAAGATTGTTATCGATGGCTAAATACAAATTGCTGATGGTTTGTGCCTGTATGCCCTGCGATGCATCTACCAGCAGTAAGGCTCCTTCGCATGCGGCCAAAGCACGGCTTACCTCGTAGCTAAAGTCTACGTGGCCTGGAGTGTCTATAAGGTTAAGTGTGTATGTTTCTCCTTTGTACTGGTAATTTATCTGTATCGCGTGGCTCTTGATTGTAATTCCTTTCTCACGTTCCAGGTCCATATCATCGAGCACCTGCGCCTGCATATCTCTGTCGCTGATGGTGTGCGTAAACTCAAGCAGCCGGTCGGCAAGGGTACTCTTTCCGTGATCGATATGCGCAATGATGCAAAAATTCCTGATATTCTTCATATTCCAGCAAAAATAACAATGTGCAGGCACATTTCAGTTACCGGTTACCGCTTTCCTGGCACCCGTTTAAAGTTTTTGCATTTTGAATGTGGCTTAGTTAATTATTCTTTGTTGTAAGAATAGAATTAGAATTAAAAATTGAAAAAGATTTTTTTGTGATTACAGAATTTTTGAAAACAGCAAATCTTATTTTTCTAAACCGCTGTGTTCCTGCAACAATAAATGGCTTATTGATAATTCCTGACTAATAACTACATCCCTTTATACACCCTTACATAATCCACATACATCAAGGCAGGAAGGCTGCTAACATCTATTCTCTGCCCGGGCCAGTTACCCCCTACAGCAAGATTTAAGAGAATAAAAAAAGGCTTATGAAATTCTTCTGTGCTGTTAACGTTATTAAAAATATAAGAATCGTGATATTTATTTCCGTCAACATACCATCGTATGGAAGCACTATCCCATTCTACAGAAAAAATATGATAGTCAGAAGGTGCGGTGGCAATGCTGCCTCCGTCCTGCACATGTCCGTTGTTGTCCCAATGAATAGTCCCGTAAACTATACTATCAGCATTTATATGTTCCATAATATCTGTTTCGCCGCATTTAGGCCAGCTTATCGTATCGATATCAGCACCAAGCATCCAGAAAGCAGGCCAGAGACCCATGCCTACCGGCATTTTAATCCTCGCTTCCACTTTACCATAAGTAAATTCGCGTTTCCCCTTTGTTGTCATTCTTGCCGAAGTGTACGCATTTGACCCTACACTTTGTTTTTTTGCAGTTATGATCAAATTGCCGTTAGACACAGTGGCGTTAGCTGCCTGGTAATATTCCTGTTCGTTATTACCCCAGCCGTTTCCGCCGGTTTCAAAATTCCAGTTGCTGTCATTTACTGCACTGCCATTAAATTCATCGGACCAAACAAGCTGGTAAGTTGTTGGAGTAGTAGTTATGCGGGGTGTGTCAGCCGTTGGAGCGGCCGCCACCGGTAGATTTTTATCCCCAGAACTTTTTTTGCATGAAATCAGCAACAAAAAAGCCGGCAAAGAAACAACTGCAACCAGGCATTTAAAAAAGATTTTCATACGGAAAGTTTTAAAAAGGCAGAATTAAATGTCTGAAAAATTATTATAATGAAAGTTGTAAAGCACCTGATTGCACAATATACTATTTAAAAAAATAATCTGAATATTATTTAAAAAATACAAATTTTTTGCAAAAAGAGTAAAGCAAAATATTTTTGAAAAAGCAGGTTAATTCAAAAACTACTCATTATAGGTTTTTTACAGAAAATTGCTCACCTACGTTATTTGTAATAACAACTTTGTTCTTATTGTTATCCAGAGCTTTTTGAAATAAAACCCATAAAAATTATTGTTCTATGATGATGGTACGGGTAATTATAATTAAGGTGCAATTGCCACGACCTTCAGGTCGTGGATAAAGAATAATAGATAACAGGCTTTAGCCAAAAAATAACCACAGACGCGATCTACTTACAAACCTAAAACCTAAAAACACTGCCCGGAAAAACTTTTACTAAAGAATAATGCAATAATTTTTAAATGCACCTTATTCGAAAGAATTTTGGCTAAAGCCAATACCCGAATTTTAAGGCCCACGACCTAAACGTCGTGACAATTTATAGCCACCAAAATCGTTATATAAGAACCAAAATTATTTCAGGAAAAATTACGGTTTTATTTATAAATAACAAACAAAGCGTTCCACTTGTTGATAAAACAATCCCGGCTTGAAATGGTATTGGTCAACCTCTAATCAGGCAGGGGTTTAACCATTATATTTTTAAAGTACACTTTGCTTTTAGGATCGTGCCCTTGTAAGGCAAATGTACCGTCTGAAATTATTCTTCCTGCCATGCCTGCAGGCCGCTGTACATTTGCAGGTTCTGTGTAGTCAACAACAGTTCTGTCATTTATTTTAATGATAACCCTTTTTCCAACCACCTTGATGTATTCGGTAAACCATACACTGTCCTTAACGTATACCTCCTTAACGTCTTCAATAGAATATAGGCTGCCGGTTCTTCTCCAGTCCGTATGAGAGTTGTTTACCTGCACTTCATAACCTTTGTCCGGCCATCCGCTTTCCTGGTACTGGGTGTGAAAATATATGCCTGAATTAGAGCCTGGCATTGTCATTACATCGGCTTTGAATTCGAAGTTTTTAAAGTCGTGATTTTTTACATCTCCCATATAAAACAAATGCGCAGTCTCACCATGTGCGACAATCGTTCCGTTTTCCACTGAAAAAGTTTCTGCATGCTGACCCACTTTCCAGTTATTAAGCGATTTACCATCAAACAGCGACATCCAGCCGCCTGCCGCTTGTTGCGAAAAAGCCGGGGAGGCAACAAAAAACAAAGCGATAAAACAAAAGGAAATGAAATTTTTCATATGGGTGTTTAAAAAATTGAAGAATAATTTTTTATAAAACTACTGTTTTTTATAAACAAGCGTGCAACGTATATTTTCAAATTGCAGTTTTTAAACAAGTTGCCACAGCTTCAAAGCCGTGGCAACTTAAATATTTGACCCTGCTATACATCTTAGTGTCCGCCGCCCGGCCGGGTTGAAGCGCCGCTGCCAGTGCCGCCGGTACCACTGCCGTTGCCCGTTGCACTTCCGGAGCCGGTTGTGCCAGATCCTGTTGTGCCCGTTCCGCTGCTGCCTGCACCGGTGCCTGAGCTTGACTCGCCTGTTTGGTTATTTGCCCCGGTTCCCACTCCGCCGTTTCCGGTTGATCCTGACTGGTTTTCTACATTCGTAGTATCAGGCATGGTAGAGCCGGTTCCACTACCTGCGCCACTGCTTGTGCCATCCGAACTGCTGCCCGTACTTACCGTACCATTTGCCGGGCTGTCGGTAGTACTTGTGCTGCTGCTTCCTGAGTTGCAAGCGGCTACTGATAAGAGCAGTACGCCCGCAAAAAGAACTTTTTTCATAATAATTTTTTTAATTAAAAATGTGACGTGTGCATCAGTACTGTTTTCAATTATCCTGCCACTGCTTTTTTCACAAACAACTATGTCAGCACTGCATCCGGGCAATCAGAAGATCTCAGCGTTACTAAAGAGACTATTTTTATGTTTTTTTGCAAAACATATTCCACTTCTTTTCTCAGTTGTTGATAAAAAAATGGCATTTCAACAAGGCATTTACAATAACTGGGTATATAATTCTATAAATTTTTATGTATATATTTGTATTTGTTTGTTTTGTTATTCTACTGTAATTTTTTAAAAGGTTGAACAAATAACGGCCAAACAGCGCGTATCTTAATTTCTATCAGTATTTAAAGCTATTTGTTTTAACATTAATCATAATACTAAATGATCTTAAATCTGACTGTTTTCATTAGACTATAGTAAAGATGATAAGGAAATGTTTTGTGAAATTGGCGCTAAAATAAATGCTTCCATCAGTTGATTCGAACATGCCGGGCATGAATGGAAAAGAATTTCGGACCTCACGTTAAAAAAATTGGAGCTACTCTGTCCCATACAGGTTATTATTTATTCTGCCAGCAAGCTTGAAGCAGATAAAGAAGAAACAAAACAATTGGGAGCAGCTTATTTTATTTACAAAACCAAGTGAAATGCAACAACAAAACAAAATTTTTAATTGGCTCTTTTACGCATCTTTAAAATACTTTACATAAAATATGACTAAAACAGGCCCGATACTAATTATAGAAGATGACCCCGACGACCAGGAAATTCTTGGAGAGATATTTAAAAAGCTGGACTATGTAAACGAAGTTGTTTTTTTTAATGATGGTCAGCAGGCATTCGACTATTTATCGGGGCCTACTGTAGCTCCATTTTTAATTCTTTCCGATATAAATATGCCTAAACTAAGTGGTATGGAATTAAGGGAAAAAATTCAGGCTAATGAAGAATTACGACTCAAATGTGTTCCTTTTATTTTTCTTACTACAACTGCTGATAAAAATTTTGTTATAGAAGCGTACTATAACTCCGTGCAAGGCTTTTTTAAAAAACCAAATACTATCGGAGACCTTGAACGAACCATCAAAATTATTATTGACTACTGGAAAGAATGTATTGCTCCAAATAAATATGAATGACACATCTTCACTTTTTTATAGTAACAGTTATCAATTCTGTTTTGTAAAACGAAACTGATGGACAAGCAGTAAAAAACAGCCACATAAGCACATAGTGCACGTAGAAAAAAAGTTCTAAAAAATTTTCTCTCCTATATGTTTGTGTTACTATCTGTTTTAAAGAACAATTTGAAACACATAGAGACATAGATTCATTAGAAATCATAGAAAAGGCCATGTGCTCTTATCTCACTATGTATCTATGTGTAAATAAAGATAAAAACTTGCGCTGCCTTATTCTTTATTCATTTCAACATTTACAACAAGGTCTACGTCTTTGCTTACCACTAAGCCACCGGCTTCTGTTGCTTTATTCCACTTTAGGTTATAATCGAAACGGTTAATTGCTGTTTTGGCTTTAAAACCCAATTTTGTTTTTCCCATTGCATTTGCCGTACCTCCGTAGGTTACGTCAAATACTACCGGTTTTGTTACATCTTTTATAGTAAGGTTTCCTGCCAGTTTATATTTGTTTCCGCCTTCAGGTGTAAATGATGAGCCGACAAATTTCATCTGAGGATATTTATCTGCCGCAAAAAAGTTCTCGCCTTTCAGGTCTTTGTCGCGCATTTCATTATCTGTATCTACAGAGTTTACATCTACGGTAAAATTTATTTTAGCATCAGAAAAGTCAGGTTTCGAGGTTTCCATAGAACCATCAAAGATTTTAAATCTTCCTTCCACTTCAGATACTACAAGATGAGTTACTGTAAATTTTACGCTTGAGTGTGCTTTGTCTGCGGTCCATTTTGCAGGTACATCTTTAGCCGCTTTTTCTTTTTTTGCTGCATCCGGTGCAGGCTTAGGCTTCAAAGGAGTAAAAGCTGAAGCAGAAAAAGCTATAACAGCAATTGCAAAAGAGGATAAAAAAAATTTTTTCATTTTTTGTAATTTTAAGGTTTTATTGGGTGAATATTAAAAACAGGTTGAAAAGCATGGTAGAAAATATACCAAAAAAGTTAACTCCATAGCAATCAGGAGAATCATCAACTGAATAGTTTTATGTCATAAATTATTAAAATTATTTTGCACTAAGGCGAGTACGCTTTCTTTATAATTATCGCCAATTGGCAGCTCAACAGATCCGATAAAAACACTGTTCTTTCTAACCAAAGTAATATGTTGTTTTGAAACGATAAACGATTTTTGAATGCGTATAAACATAGAAGGAGGCAGTTGTTCTTCCATGCTTTTCATGCTTAGTCTTGCTACTATTGGTTTTGCATTTCCTTTCAGGTGTATCTTGAGGTAATCCCTCAAACCTTCCACCCAAATCATATCAGCAAAATCGATTTTTATGTGGCTATAATCGGCATTAATAAAAAAGTAGGCAGGTTCAGCTTCTTTAGCTATTTCTAACGGTTTATTTTTTAATTTGTGTAACTCCCGGGCCTTGTTGCAGGCTTTGATAAACCTTTCGAGCGAAACGGGTTTTAGCAGGTAGTCTGCCACATCGAGGTCAAAGCCATCAAGGGCATACTTTTCGTAAGCCGTAATCATAATAAACATAGGTTTAGGATTAAGGCTTTTTATAAATTGCAGTCCGTTGAGCCCCGGCATCTGTATGTCTAAAAAGACAAGATCAACTTTTTGTTCCTGTATTGTTTTAATAGCTTTAAGCGGATTGCTAAAGCTCTCAACCAATTGCAAATAAGGAACTTTGCTTATATTGTCTTCAAGCAATTCCAGCGCTAATTCTTCATCATCTATGGCAACACACCGCATTTATACAAGATTTAAATTAAGTGATACGGTAAACGAGCCGTCATTTTTCTTTATATCAAGTTTATGACTGTTCTTATACAATAAATTCAGCCTTCTATAGACATTGTTTAGTCCTATTCCGCTTGTTTTATCTTTTATGTCTGCAGATTCCTCAGCGAAACGATTGGTTACAGAAAAATCCAACACATTATTTGCAGCCGCCAGGCAAATGCTTATGTATGCATCCTGTGCCAAACCCGTTCCATGTTTAAAAGCATTTTCTACAAAAGGAATTAGCAACATTGGTTCTATACAATAGTTTTTATCGACTGGCTGTATAGAAGTTGTGACTGTTATGCTTTTGCCAAACCGCTGTTTTTGCAGATCTATATAGCTTTGAAGGTATTCCAGTTCTTTCTCAAGCGGTACTTTTTCGTCGTCATTTTCGTATAACATGTATCGCATTATAGATGAAAGTTTAATGAGGGAAGGCTCTAATAAATCAGATTTTTTTCTTGCTAATGCCACCATTCCATTTAATACGTTGAACATAAAGTGGGGGCTTATCTGCGAACGCAGAAATGCAAGTTCTGTTTTTAAATGTTCTGTTTCTTTTTCGCTCACCTGCCTGGCCGTTTCTGCCCTGTCTAAAAACATTTTATATGCAGTGCTGCAGGCAAGAATAAATAAGAATGGAAAGGTATTAAACAACACAAAGCCCCGGGCGTGGAAATAAGAAAGAGAACTGGTAAGTATGAAGTAGGCTAATTCTAAAACAAGACATCCCGCCAATAAAGAGAGGAGCGATAAAACATACTTCCCATACTTTCTTTGATAAAAAAGCCTCGGAAATAAAAAATAGGCGTTAATATAAAAAAACGCCGTCCAGAAAAGACATTTTAATATATAGAAGCCCAGGCCTGGCTGATGCCGGTCCGCAGCAGGTTCTTTTTTTCCCGAATACATCTGCAACAAAAATGGCAGTGAGAATAACAGCAACCAGAAGGTGATGTGAAGAAAAATAAAGACCCATTTATTTATTTTAAAAGGCAATTTCATTGGTAACAAAATAAAGCCTAATGTGAATTTGCTTAACAGGGAATGCGACAAAAGATAATATTATGTCTGCAAAAAGTTTGTCCGTTTTTTCTTTTATAATCAAAGCCTGTACTTTCTTTTATTAAAATCGAAAGACAAATAATAAAGCTAAGAGCATAAAACTGTTTTTCATAAAGGCTGGTTTATTGTTTCTTTTAAAATCCTTTCCAGGCATTGAAATAATTTTTTTACACTTTGAAATTTCCGGAATAAAATAAACTTACCAATTACAAAACAACAACAATCTTTCCTCGTGTCTTACCTGTCTCAATTTGCCGGTGCGCTTCGGCCATTTCTTCAAAGGCATATTCTTTAAAAATGTATGGCTTTATTGTACCTGCTTCCATCAGTTCAGCTATCTGCTCCATATCGTCTCCGTTGGAGTGTACCATATGCTTCCATGCTTTTATTTTCCTCGTTTCAGCAAGTTTTATTACTTCGTCCGTTATTCCGCCCGCAATGGCAACCAGCCTGCCTCCTTCTTTTAACACCGGCAAGGAACGCAAGGGATTATCTCCGCCAACTGTATCAAATACTACGTCTACATCTTTTACTATGTCTTCAAATTTTTCTTTGGTGTAATCTACAAAATCATCCGCGCCCAATTCTTTTACAAAATCATAATTTGCTTCTGAGGCCGTTCCGATTACATAAGCGCCAAGATATTTAGCTATCTGTACTGCAAAATGCCCTACTCCACCGGCAGCCGCATGTATTAAAATCTTTTCTCCCGCCTGCAGTTTCGCTTCATCCAGCAGTACCTGCCACGCAGTTAATGCAGCCAGTGTACCTGCGGCAGCTTCCTGTGTTGATATTAAATCCGGCTTTTCTGCCAAGTGGTTTGCCGGCGCAGTTACATATTCTGCGTACGCTTTGCCATGACCCGGGAAATTTATCATTCCAAACACTTCGTCGCCCTCTTCCAGGCTCGTTACATCTTCACCTGCCTGTACCACTTCCCCGGCAATGTCCCAGCCTAAAATAACAGGCTCATCTTTTTTTAATTCATTATAAAGAGCAAGGCCTTTACGTGTTTTTACATCTACCGGGTTTACGCTTATCGCTTTTACTTTTACTAACACTTCGTCTTTTTTTGGTTCGGGAACCGGCAGGTCAGTTATAACCAGGTTTTCGGGTGCGCCTGCTTCTTTTAATATTATTGCTTTCATATTTTTCTTTTAGATCAATTCTTATCGGTTTACAAAGTACGCCAATCTTACGTCTTCTTTTCGTCCGCAATTTAAAATTTCAGTAAGAAGCCGTACAAAATATTTTTTTTTTTGATACCGGCATTTGTTTTTCATGGTATCATCGTTGCGACGCATTTCGTTCATCCGCAAATCTTTTTGCATCTTCAGCCAACGAAAGGAAAGCGACATAAACAAGACTTTCATACGAAAATTTACTGACCGTGAACAAAATATTCTTTTTTCCAAAGGGTTAAAATAATATAATATATTTTTTATTTGAGCTAAAACTTACCTTTGCAGCCCGAAAAATGTGCTGCCTCCTTTTGTCACACATACATCTTTAAAAAAAATTTACACAAATTATTACACATGGCTACTGTTTCCAGGGAAAATATCGGGTTGCTTAATGACAAATTAACTGTCAAACTTTCTAAAGACGACTACCTGCCTGCCTTTGAGCAATCTATTAAAAAGTTTGCTAAGACTGCCAACATTCCAGGTTTTCGTAAAGGGATGGTTCCTTCAGGCATGATTAAGAAAATGCATGGAAGCAGCGTTTTTACTGATGAAGTGCTGAGAACAGTTGAAAAAGAGCTTACTAAATATATACAGGAAGAAAAACCTGATATTATAGGTCAGCCTTTGCCGCTTGATCTGGATGCGCGCCGGTTAGATATGAACAATCCTTCTGACTATGCCTTCGCTTTCGAAATCGGGCTGACACCTCCAATTAATATAGACCTTAAAAATATGACCGTTACCAGGCATAAGGTGAATATTACCGATGCGCTGATTGACGAAGAAGCAGAGCGTTTAAAGGTGCGGTATGGTAAAATGACTGATCCGGAAGAAGTGACCACAGAAGAAAACGTATTGAATGTGACATTTGCAGAAAGCGATGCTGAAGGGAATACAATTGAAGATGGTATAAATAAGGGAAACTCCTTATTAGTCAAATATTTTTCTCCAGATGTTCGCGCGCAGTTGATGGGGAAGAAAAAAGATGATTGGATAGTATTGCAATTAAATACTGCGTTTGAAGATAAAGAAAGAGAGTGGGTAGCAAGTGATTTAGGTATTTCTAAAGAAAATCCGGCTTCTTTAGAAAAGTATTTTAAAATGTCTGTTACCAAAGTAGGACTGGTTGAAAAACCTGAAATGAATGAAGATTTTTTTTCGCAGGCTTTTCCCGGAAGAGAAATTTTAAACGAAGATGATTTTCGAAAAGCAGTTAAGGAAAGCCTGGAACAGCAATGGGATGCACAAACCAATAATCAACTGCAGGACCAGGTTTACCACCAGTTAATTGACAATGTACATTTAGACTTTCCGGAAGACTTTTTAAAACGCTGGCTGCAAAAAGGACAAGAACAGCCTAAAACTGCCGAAGAGGCAGAAAAAGAATATCCTTCTTTTGCCAATTCTTTAAAATGGAGTTTAATAACTACCCGGCTAAGTGACCAGTTTAATATAACTGTGGAACCTGCAGAAATTAAAGATTTTGCTAAACAGCAGGTAATGGGCTACATGGGTTCACAAAGCCTTGAAGACGCTCCCTGGTTAGATACATATGCGGAAAGCATGCTGAAAGACAAAAAGTTTATTGAAAATACCTATTATCAACTGCAGGTAAACAAATTGTTTGCCGCTTTGGAACAACAGGTAAATGTAATAGAGGACCTCGTAACACCTGAAGAATTAGCAGGTATGCAGCATCATCACAGCCATTAAAGCAGAAAAAGTACTAAAAATAAGGTCAGGCGAGGGTCTGGCCTTATTTTTTTGCAGTATCAGCTAATCAAAAAATAACAGTTATTGTTTAATATCCCGCAGTTCAAAGTGCTATTTTGTCGCATATTGTATCTTGCATAGTATTTGAACGGTAACAGGATCAACCAATTAACCCTTTTTTAAATCACTTAAATAAATTATTATAAATGAATTTTGGAAAAGAATTCGAAAAGTATGCCGTTAAAGATCGCGGTATCAGCAGTGCTACGCTGCATAATTTTCAACAGCACCATGTAACCAACCTTACTCCTTATATAATAGAAGAACGGCCATTGAACGTAGCAAGTATGGATGTGTTCAGCCGTTTGATGATGGACAGGATTATATTTTTAGGTGAAGGTATCAACGACTATGTTGCTAATATAGTAACCGCACAATTGCTTTTTTTGGAAAGTACCGACCGCAGTCGTGATATTCAAATGTATATAAACAGCCCCGGAGGCAGCGTTTATGCCGGCCTGGGCATTTATGACACTATGCAGTTTATAGGGCCAGATGTGTCCACTATCTGCACAGGTATTGCGGCAAGTATGGGAGCAGTGCTGATGTGTGCCGGGGTAAAAGGTAAGCGCACAGCCCTTAAGCACAGCCGTGTGATGATGCACCAGCCAAGTGGCGGCATAGGCGGCCAGGCTACTGATATACAGATCACAGTGAATGAAATAAAGAAGATAAAGAAGGAATTGTATGATATTATTGCTTTTCATACCGGAAAATCTTCAGAAGAAGTTGCCAAAGACAGCGACAGAGACTTTTGGATGAGTGCGGAAGAAGCAAAAGCCTATGGTCTTGTGGATGAAGTTTTACTTATCAACCCACGCAAACAGAAGAAGGATAACCATTTGCCTGAAACTTTTAAATAAACAGCATTACAACAATGAATATATCAAAATACATAGTCAATCCTTTAAGGATGGACGAGGAAGAAAAACCAAAGGAAGAGCAGCCATCCCCGGAAAGTAAAATATTAGCTAAAAAACTTGAAAAGCAATTTTTTGAGAAAAGAGCCGTTTATTTATGGGGAGTAGTAGAAGATAAAACTGCAAGAGATGTGGTTAGCAAACTATTGCTTTTAGACACCGATAAACCGGGCGAAGAAATAAAATTATATATTAATAGTCCGGGTGGTGTTGTTACATCAGGCATGGTTATTTATGATACCATAAAGATGCTTAACTCGCCGGTAAGCACTATTTGCATGGGTTTGGCTGCAAGTATGGGTTCTATTTTGTTAAGTGCAGGAATAAAAGGAAAACGTTCTATATTTCCTCACGGGGAAGTAATGATTCATCAGCCTAGTCTAGGCGGATATTTTCAGGGTACAAGCGCTGATCTTGAGATACAGGCAGTTCAAACTCAAAAAACAAAAGAGTTGGGAGCTCAAATTCTTGCAGACAATTGTGGCAAAATGTTTGACCAGATCATGAAAGATTTTGACCGCGATTATTGGATGGATGCTAAAGAAGCGGTGGAGTATGGGATAGTGGATAGTATATTAGAAAAACTATAGATACTTGTTAAAATAAGCCCCGCTACTAAATAAGCCGTAGAATAATGGCTTAGTTAGTAGCGGTTTTTTATATTTTTGTAATCTTTCACAGGTATCAGCGATTTTTAATACTATTCTAAGTACCGCTGCTTTTAAAAAAACCTATGGAAAAGATAATTTTATTATGCCTAAACAAAGTCATTTACATTGTTCCTTCTGTGGAAGAAGCCGCGATGAAGTGAAAATACTCATTGCAGGACAGGATGGACATATTTGCGAAAACTGCGTGGAACATGCGCAGGAGATAATTGCCCAGGAATTACAATTGAAAACGGAATCTCAGCCAGCTTCTTTTAAGCTTACCGTGCGTAAGCCTACAGAGATAAAAAAGTTCATGGATGAATATATCATTGGCCAGGATGATGCCAAAAAGGTTTTGGCTGTGGCCGTGTATAATCACTATAAACGTTTGCAATATCGCCAGACTGAATCTGATATTGAAATTGAAAAAAGCAATATTATAATGGTTGGCGAAACGGGTACCGGAAAAACGTTACTTGCAAAAACAATTGCACGCCTCCTGAATGTTCCCTTTGCTATAGTAGATGCAACCGTATTTACAGAAGCCGGTTATGTAGGTGAAGATGTGGAAAGTATGCTTACACGCCTGCTCCAAAACTGCAATTACGATGTAAGCGCCTCCGAAAGAGGAATTGTGTATATTGACGAGATTGATAAAATAGCCCGCAAAGGCGATAATCCGTCGATTACGCGTGATGTAAGCGGCGAAGGTGTACAACAGGGATTGCTGAAAATGCTGGAAGGAACCGAAGTACTGGTACCACCTCAGGGTGGCAGAAAGCATCCTGAGCAAAAAATGATAAAGGTTAATACCCAGAATATATTATTTATTTGCGGCGGAGCCTTCGACGGAATAGACAAGGTGATTGCCCGCAGGGTAAATACGAATGCTATCGGTTTTAATGTAAACAAACAATTACAGGATTACCAGAGAAAAAATTTGCTGCAGTTTATAAATGCACAGGATTTAAAATCCTTTGGGCTGATACCTGAGTTGTTAGGTCGTTTACCTGTCGTCACATACTTAAATCCTTTAGATGCTGAAACTTTAAGGGCTATTTTAACCGAGCCCAAAAACAGCATAATGAAGCAGTACAACCGGCTGTTTGAGCTTGAAGGAATAACCCTTACAATAGACAATGATGTTTACGATTTCATGGTCACTAAAGCGATGGAATATAAACTGGGCGCACGTGGATTAAGAAGCATTACTGAAAGTATCCTAACAGATGCTATGTACGAATTACCAAGCTCTGGTCAAAAAACACTGCATGTAACACTTGAATATGCAGAAAGACAATTTGGAAAGAGCAAAATGAGCATGCTTAAAGTTGCCTGATTATTTCATACATTTTTTTCAAAAGCCCTGAATTCTTTGTTAGGGCTTTTGTGTTTTATAGGGTTAGTTTTATATAATTAATAGCCCTACAGAGATCAGATTGCTCTTGCAGGTTTTTTTTTTGCATAAATGTAAGGTGCAAGCTTTTTTCACAGCCTGCACCTTATCAGAATAATTTTGTTTTAATTTACTCAGCCATCTTTTCTGATCGAAGTATGACCTTCCATCGTATGTTTCAGCTTCAAATCTCCATCCGGCTCATCCTTAAAGGAAGAACTTGCTTCATCACCCACAGGACCTTTAGCTATTGTAATACCGCCATCTACCATATAAAGCGCACCTGTTACGTACGATGCTTCGTCCGATGCCAGGAACAGGTAAACATTTGCTACTTCTTCCGCCGTTCCTCTTCGCCCGGTTAAGTTTGCCTGCTTGTTGGTCTTTTCCATCTTCTTATCCATTGGCCCTGTTTCCTTATGTGTCCATGCAGTATCAATTGGCCCCGGACCAACAATATTACAACGTACGCCATAAGCTGCCTGCTCTGCGGCAAGCCCTTTGGTAAAAGCAATGTTGAAAGCCTTTGTACCCCCATAAGGCGTGTTTTGGGGAATACCCAAAACGCCCGCTTCGGAGCCTGCTGTAACAATATTTCCTTTCGATTTTTGCAATGCAGGAAGCGCGGCCTTCGACATCATAAATGTCGTCTTGATGTTGTTTTTGATCATATAATCAAAAGCCTCCTCTGAATAATCGGTGAGGTAATTGGTCTCTACAAAAACACCTGCATTGTTTATCAAAATATCTAACTTGTCATATTGTTTTATGGCCAGAGCTACGCAACTTTTTGCGATCTCCCAAACTGACAGGTCGCCTGCAAATGGCACAGCTTTACCGCCATCTTTCGTTATTTCTTTAGCAACATCTTCTACCGGATCTTCCGGTAAACCTGCCACTACTACACTTGCACCTTCTTTAGCAAACTTCTTACTTATTGCTTCCCCAATTCCGGTTGCACCACCGGTTACGATGGCTACTTTTCCGGTAAGTCTTTTTTCCATTCTTAAAATTTTAAATCGTGAAAAGAAATGTAGTACACATAGCTATAAGTGAACTACCTGTAAAATAAATTGCTATGCTTTGTTGTTTACCTTCCTTCTGTCGTTAAAGTTCCTGCTCAGGATAAGGAGGTTTTAAATATTTTTCTATCAATTCTCCCTTTTTTCAGGAAAAATTTTTTCTGTAATACTCATAATTTAAATGTTTTGATTAGTTAAGTTAATTAGTCTTTCCATCTGAATAAAACACATATTATACCATTGCAAAACATTCGGATAAACGAGATTTTTTAAATATTTTTATTTTTACCTGTGGATTTATTGTTCCTATTGTTGCAATTTCTTCACACAAACTATACAAGAGCTTAGATTGTGTGGAAGCTCAACCTATAAAAAAATTCAGCAGGTTATTTAACCTCATTTCATGCGTTTTCTCAAAAGCAATAAAAGAAATAAGAGGGAGTTAATTCTGTCGCTATTCAGAAAGAGGTGAAGAATGAGATCTATAAAATAATGCAACTTTATATTCCAAACCCCAATGCGCAAAGAGCAATGCTCAATACTCAATGAACAATGCTCGATACTCAATGAACAAATGCTCAATACTCAATGAACAATGCTCAATACTCAATGAACAATGCTCAATACTCAATTAACAATGCTCAATACTCAATGAACAATGCTCGATACTCAATGAACAAATGCTCAATACTCAATGAACAAATGCTCAATACTCAATTAACAATGCTCAATACTCAATGAACAATGCTCGCTAAGCCAAGTTGGGATAAAGTATTTCTGATAGTATGAGAGGTATCATCATCCTCATAAGCACCGTCTATCAGGCTTTGTTCTGCCCAACTTATCAGTTTCCGAGCGATAGAAATAGCAGTTTGCAGCATAGAGACTTCCCATTTTTCCACTTTCCGGAAGAAGTGTTTCAATTATTAGAATGTATTATTACTAGTAATCAGTTACAGAGATTTTTGCAGGAAATCAATAAGTATCTTCAAATCACCTTCATTATTAAATCTTATTTTGTTTTCCTTTAAAAAATTATCTATTAAAGTTTCCTGTTTGCCAAACATTTTCATTACATTTTTTTTATTTGCCGGTAAAAAGCGATTGTAATTATCACCGATATAATAAATAGTTTCTTTTACTAATAACAAGTCTGCCCTTTGGGCGAGATCAGTGACTCCGGCCCTGTTATACAAAGAAGTTACGGAAGTAATAGCTGAAGTGGAGGAAGGTTGATTATAGCCTCCTATCTTCGATATATCGCCTATTTTTAATCTTTGTTTTTTAGCAAGTTTGACCAGGGAATTTCCTGTTACCAATTCTAAATATACTTTGGAATAATAAAATGTATCGGTGTTGATAGTTATGTATTTTATTGTTGCCTCATTATCTAATGAAAGGGTATCGCCATTGGGATTAATAAATTGCATTTCTTCATTTAAAAAATTAAAATCAAGTGGCGCTGCAGAATGTGTTCCATCTTTGAAACAGACAACTCCTGTAACGAATTGAGGATACCGAAATTTTACATCCGGGGGAACAGCCTCCTTAATTTCCTCACCTGCTTTTACATGCCAATTATCTTTTTGAGCCTTTAATTGATAACCATGAATGAGGAGAGAACCTATTACAAGAGTTAGAAATCTCATTTGGATGAAAAGTATGATTTCAAATTTAATTAAAAAAATGTTGCCTTTAAAAGGTATTTTTTAATTATTGTCGTTTTTTAGTCTTCCGTAAATGCTCTTATTCAAGTATTGAAAGCAACTGTTTAGAAACGGTTACTTGCATCATCATGACGAAGAATGATTTCCATCAATTCTACCCCCTGGAATCCGGCATATTTTAAATCGCTGAAAACATCATCAAGTATGGGTGTGCAATCCCAATCAGGAGGATAACGGCTTGCATATACCCAACAATGTGGATACAGAGGAACCGAAGGAGAAGAAAAAATATTAGCAAAACCTTCATTTGTCAGGCCACTTAACATTAAACCGCCGCCCGCTAAAGTTCAGGCTATTTTAATAAAGTTTCGGCGAGACCTCATCTCCAGTCCCTTTTCCTTTGGAGAAGGAGACAATGTAACCGTTTTTATTTTCATCTTCTCAAAAGCTTATTTTTAATGAGCAGTTTTAAAAAAGCTCAATAAAAAACAGAACGTACAAGTGAGTGACACAACAAAAGCTTTATAGCAGTACTGAAGCCGGTAACAAAAAAAATAATCAATAGACAATAATCAATAGACAATAATCAATAGACAATAATCAATAGACAATAATCAATAGACAATAATCAATAGACAATAATCAATAGACAATAATCAATAGACAATAATCAATAGACAATAATCAATAGACAATAATCAATAGACA
>JAABUT010000477.1_pt1 | contig 64298 bp, 57 predicted proteins | sample 5559281 | NCBI WGS metagenome assembly JAABUT01 (sample SAMN10711880, study PRJNA513359) | rock metagenome | isolation source: Antarctica rocks | place: Antarctica: Victoria Land, Ricker Hills nord | collected 2016-01-04 | reverse complement strand
TTACAATCAGCGTGTCGTTCATCGGTCGCTCCTCCACGAATGGTCGGTCTCAGCAACCCCATTCTCGGCTTGCGCGCCGATGAACGCCAACTAGCAATCAGGGTATGGTATGTGTTCGGTCCATTTAGCGATGGAGAGGGGAGGGGAAATGCTGATCCCGGCGCATCATCCCTCTCGCTCGGAGTACGGCAGTTATCCGGTAACGGACGATGGCGCGAAATGGCGCGGCCTGACCACCTGAGGCCGCGCCTTCTCGTTCCTCGTTACTTCGTGCTCACCGCGCCGACATTCATCTCGTAGGTAAGGATGATCGCCTCCGCGACCTGGCGCATGGACTTGCGGCTGTCCATGCTCGCCTTGCGGATGCGGTGGAAGGCGTCGGACTCCTTGAGGCCCTGCGTCTCCATCAGGATGCCCTTGGCGCGTTCGACGACTTTGCGCGTTTCGAGCGCGTCCTTGAGGTCGGTCACTTCGTCCTGGAGGTCCATGAACTCGCGGTACCGCGCGAGGGCAATCTCGATGGCGGGGAGCAACTCCGCTTCGCGGAAGGGCTTGACGAGGTAATACGAGACGCCCGCATGCGTCGCCCGCGCGATCAACTCCTGCTCGCTGAACGCGGTCAGCAGGAGGACGGGCGCGATCTTCTCCTCGGTCAGTATCTCGGCGGCGCTGATGCCGTCCAGTTCGGGCATCTTGATATCCATGATGACGAGGTCCGGGCGGAGGCTCCGCGCCAGTTCCAGCACGGTCTGTCCATCGGCGGCCTCCCCGACGACCTGATAGCCGAGGCCACCGAGCATCTCGCGCAGGTCCATGCGGATGATCGATTCATCGTCCGCGATGACGATGCGTTCCTTGCTCATAGGGGCTTTCCCTTCGGGAAAAGGACTGAGGACTGAGGACTGAGTGCGGGTTTGATCCCACTTAGTCCTCAGTCCTCATCGCTCAGTCCTTAAAGAAGTGGTCGGGGAGACAGGATTCGAACCTGCGACCACACGGCCCCCAGCCGTGTGCGCTACCAGACTGCGCCACTCCCCGCCGTGCCACCGATGATAGCACGGCGATGCGAGTGGTGCAATGTGTGGAAAACGCCGCCGCTTCTCCACGGCGGCGTGCTCCATTTGGCGCTCCGAGATGCGTGAATTACTCAGATGAAGAGGGTCACGAAGTAGGCGATGGTCGCCACCGTCATGAGAATGAATGCCGCCCAGCCGAAGACATTGCTCCAGGCGCTGTTCGTGTGCTTGCCCATCACCGACCGGCGGTTGCTCAATAGGACGATGAGCAGAAGGAGCGGCGGCGAGGTGATGCCGTTAATGACCGCGCTGTAGACGAGCGCCTTGATTGGGTCGAGGCCGAGATAGTTGAAGAGCATCCCGGCGAGCGTGCTCGCGATGATAACGGCGTAGAAACCCTTCGCGCGGGTCGCTTTCTCATCCAGTCCGTGCCGCCAGCCGAATGCTTCCGAGACTGCATAGCCGGTGGAACCGGTCAACACCGGGATCGCGAGCAGACCAGCGCCAATAATGCCGATGGCGAACAGGATCTCCGCCGCAGGGCCAAGCAACGGTTGGAGCGCGGCGGCGGCATCCGCCGCGCTGTTAATGTCCGTTTTGCCATTGACATGGAGCGTTGCCGCCGTCGTCAGGATGATGAAGTACATTACGAGGTTCGACGCGAGCATCCCGAGGTTCACGTCCAACTTGCGGTTCGCGACCTCCTGTCGGGTCGCCCCCTGACGCTCCGCGACGGTCGTCTTCCCCTCCGCCTTCTGCTCCTCGATCTCCTGCCCCGCCTGCCAGAAGAAGAGATACGGAGAGATCGTCGTGCCGAGAATGGCGATCATCAGGCCGATATCATCCTTCGTACGCGGCAATTTCGGGATGAGTGTCCCCTTCGCCACATCGACCAGATTCGCGTGCGAGACGAAGGCCGTCACGACATAGGCGAGAAGCGCGATGCAGAGCCACTTGAAGATGCGGTTGATCACCTGGTACTTGGCGAAGACCTGAAGCAGGATCAGGCCAATGGCGATTGGCGGGATGAGCGCAAGGATCGAGATTGGCACGAGCAGGTTGATCCCGGCGGCGATGGCGGCGAGGTCCGCGCCGACATTGAAGGTGTTCGCGGCGATGAGTAGCAGCACGATCGGGTAGAGCACCCCCTTCGGGTAGTACTGCTTGATCGTCGCCGCCAGCCCCTTGCCACTGATGAGGCCGATGCGCGCGCACATTCCCTGGATGGCGGCCTGCATCGGGTAGGTGAGCAGCGCCGTCCAGAGGTAGCGGTAGCCCGTCGCCGCGCCTGCCGTCGAATAGGTGCCGACGCCGGAAGGGTCGTCGTCCGACGCGCCGGTGATGAGGCCGGGGCCGAGGATGGCGAGGACCTTCTTGATCCCCTTTGGCTGCTCATCGACACGGCGATCACCGAGGCGTTGGTCGGCGTCGGGGGCGGATGTATCGTAGGAGCCTTCGAAGATCGGGGGTTCGTGGACGGCGAGCGCGGGCGAAAGGGCGGACGAATCGGGTGGTGGGATCTCATCGTCCGCCGCTGTGGGGGGAGGGGGCTGTATGATGGCCATGGCCCACAATTCTCCTTCATTGGCGGGAAAGGCCTCCGTATCGACCCTTCCCTTTGATGCTTCTGAGATTCAAGCGGACGCAATTGCCTTGCGCCACCATAGCGATCGCGTGCTCTATCGCAAACGATGTGCCACGACGCCGTGTGTACGTACATATAGGTGAGATCACGGGGGTAATGATGAAAGACGTACGATCAGCGGTGCGTACGGTCACGCCAGAGCGCCGCCCAGAAGGGCGCGCCCGTGCCCACGAGGACAAAGAGCGTCGCGACAATCGCCGCCGCGTCGAGGCTCTCGCGTCCCTGCTTCGCCCAGTAGACATCCTCCAGATTGAGCCAGAGCGCGAACTCATCGAGTGTCAAGGCCGCTCCGACGCCATAGAGCAGCGCGAGGAGAATCAATCGTTTCCCGCGTTGTTCCGGGAAGGCGAGGGAGAAATAGCCAACCGCGAGGAGAATGATGATCCCATAGACGAAATGATGGATATGCAGGCCGCTCTTCGTCTGCGTGTCATGTAGGAAAGGAAGCCAGTGATAGCGAATGGAATAGGTGATGAACCGGACGATGCCGAAGGTGATGAGAAACGCGAGTGCGATCAGAAAACGCGCTTCACGCCCGTTCCCACGGATGTGACGCCGGTAGTGCTCCGCGACTGTCGCGTGCCTCGTGGCGGCGGACTGCTCGGAATCGCCCGCTATTCTTTCGATCATATCCCTCCAGCCGATCATCACGAGCCTGATGCGAGCGCCACTGCCCATAGTATGGTGGCGCTCGCATTGTACGTCTCGTCCGTTATTTCGAGGGCGCCTGCGTGAGCGTCACCGGCACATTCTGCTGCTTGCTACCACGCAGGATCGTCAGTGTGATCGTGTCTCCGGGCTTGTGCCGGAGGAGCAGGGTCGGGAAGCCGCTCTCGCCACGGACATCCTGCCCGTCGATCTTGAGGATCACGTCGTTCTTCTGCAAGCCCGCCTTGTCCGCCGGAGAGCCGGGCTGGACGGTGGAAATCACCGCGCCGGTGTTGGCGGGCAGGTTGATCTGTGCGTCCTGCGTCGGGCTGAGCGGGCCGTACGAGATGCCGACAAACGGGCGCGGCACGGGCTGATGATTCATGAGTGCGTCCGCGACCGGCTTCGCGCTATTGATCGAGATGGCAAACCCGATCCCTTGCGCGGTGACGCCCGGTTCCGCTTGCCCCGCGACGAGTGTGTTAATGCCGATCACCTCGCCGTGCCCGTTGAGCAGCGGCCCGCCGCTGTTGCCGGGGTTGATCGCCGCGTCCGTCTGGATGGTATCGATGAGGAACGCGCCGCCCTGACTGGCCGGGCTGTTCGGGCTGCTTTGCGTGCTGTCGCCCGGCTCCTGCACGGTGCGGCCGAGCGCGGAGACGACACCAGATGTGACGGTCGGGCCACCCTCGAGCGCCAGCGCGTTGCCGATTGCCACGACGGGGTCACCGACCTGCAACTGGCTCGAATCGCCGAGCGGGACCGTCGGCAAGTCGCCATTGCCATTGATCTGGATCACGGCGAGGTCGTTCTCCGGGTACGTGCCAATGATCTTTGCGTCAAACGTCTTGTTGTCCGCAGTGGCAACGGTGAGGGTGCTTGCGCCCTCGACGACGTGATTGTTCGTCATGATGAAGCCGCGCTTGTCATAGATGAAGCCGGTGCCGACGCCCGCCGGGATCGCGGGGCCGTTGTTGCCGAAGCGGCCTGTCTGCTTCTGGTTGTTCGTGATCTGCACAACGGCGGGGCGCGCCCGCTTGTTGATCTCCGTCACCGAAAGGAGTTGACCGGACGCACTGACGGGCGCGCTGGTGAGCGTCGTTGTCGTAGCCGCGCTCGTCGCGCTCGTCGCACTGGCAGCGCGCGTGGGGTTCGCCGCGCCTGCGGGCAGCGCGGTTGCCGCTGCGGGCACGGTCGTCGCCCCTGCCGCCGTCGATACGGCGGGGGCAATCGTCGGGGCGGGCGTGCCGACAGCGGTGGGTTTGCTGCTATTGCTGGTCAACCCGGCGGAGCACGCCGCCAGCAGGACGCAGAGCACAATAAGACTAACGCCAGGAAGCGCGCGAATTCTGAACGGGGACATCAGATTCTTCTCCTTCGGCAGTGACGCAGGACGCCGCATATATCGACGGTACTGCACTATCCGTGCCGAAAGTCCCACGCGCATCGAAGTGCTCTGTGTTCGCCTCTGCATACGTGACGTTAGGGGGTAATCTCTTTCAGGATGCCGATGAGCGTCCCGAGATCGCGCACGACCTGACCACCGCTCGCCTCGATGAAATACTGCACCTGCAAGTTGACCACCGTGCCCTCATTGTCACCGATTAAACGGGAATCGGTGCGCAGCCCATGAATCCGCTTGCCAAGCGCGAAGGCGAACCCGATCTCGCTCGCCGTGCCGGAATCGACATCGACGCCATCGAGCACGGCCACGACGCCGTCGCATGCGCGGATCAGCCGTGCGTTCGCCTCCCCGATCGCCGTGTTAATGCGGTGCAACGCCCCCCGCCGCGCGTCGCCGTCCGTCAGCGCGTGGGCACGGGCGAAGTCCGTGCCGAAGTCACCCTTCCACGGGTTGAGCACCGCGATCCCGGCGTCCACGAGCGCCTGTTCCATTTCGTCCATGAATGCCTTCGTGGACGTAGCAAACCCGAGCGGGGAGGCGAAATAGACCGTCATGCCCATGCGGAAAACCTCCTGATCGTTGCGTTTCCACGGTCGCAGATGCTCAATGGAGGAGATGGGATGAGGCTCCCCTACTTCCCGCGCCACTCGGGGGGCCGCTTTTCGAGGAAGGCGCACATCCCCTCCTGCGCGTCCGCGAAGGTGGCGTTGAAGGACATCACCTCCATCGTGTAGTCGTACGCCTGATGCTGTGGCATTTCCAACTGGCGGTAGAACGCCTGCTTGCCAATGCCGACGACGAGCGGGCTGGACGAGGCGATTTTTGCCGCCAGCGCGTGCGTTGCATTGTCCAGTTCCGCTGCGGGCACGACGGCGTTGACCAGCCCCACCGCGAGGGCCTCGTGCGCGGGGATGAAGTCGCCCGTCAGCAGCATCGCCATCGCCTTCTTGCGCCCAACCGTCCGGCTGAGGGCGACCATCGGCGTGGAGCAGAAGAGGCCGATCTTCACGCCGGGGGTCGCGAACCGCGCCTCCTCGGCGGCGACGGCAAGATCGCACGTCGCGACCAACTGGCACCCGGCGGCGGTGGCGATGCCGTGCACCTGCGCAATCACCGGCTGCGGGATGGCCTGGATCGTCTCCATCAAGGCCGCGCAGACGGCGAAGAGATGCCGGTAGAAGCCCGGTTCCTGCCCGATCATCTCCTTCAGATCGTGCCCCGCGCTGAAAACCGGCCCGTTGCCGCGCAGGATGACGACCGCGACCCCGGCATCCTGCCCGATCACTTTCAGGCAGCCGGTCAGTTCCTCCATGTGCGCGAGGGAGAGCGCGTTGCGCCGCTCCGGGCGATTCATCGTGACAGTGGCGATTCGCCCCTCCACCGCGTACTCGATGTGTTGATACGTCTCCGTTGTGGTTGCGCCCATGTGTGCTCCCCTTTCTTCATGCGGTTGTGTCCGAGCATCATAGCAAAGAGGGGGAAGTAGCCAGAAACCGGAAGCCAGAGGGGAAGAGGCCAGAGGCTGGAAGGTGAATATCCGGCTTCTGGCTTCCGGCCTCTGGCTTCCGGCCTCTAGCCTCTTCCCCTCTGGCTCCTGGCCTCTTCCCCTCACCGAAAAACCGTCACCATGACGACGCCAGCCACGACACAGACCGCGCCGAGGATCATGCGGCGGCTCACGTCCTCATGCTGCCGGAGGAAGACGCGCACGAGGAAGACAGTGATGAGCGGATACGTCGAGCTGATCGGTGCGACAACGACGACGGGCAGAAGCGAGAGCGCGATCACGTTCGCGCTGTAGCCCATGATCGCGCAGAGGCCGGAGGCGAGGATGAAGAGGAGCGCGCGCCGTTCCGGTCGCCACCCCGCACCCTGCGCATGCCAGGCGCGGAACGCCAGCGGCGCGAGCACGACCACGCCGACGATCAGGGCGATGACGATGGCGCGGAAAGGGTGGCCATAGTGCGCCAGCCCCCGCCGGGTGAGCACGGCGTTCGTCCCGTAGGCGGCGGCGGCGGTGAAGGCGATCAGATAGCCGACGCGCTCGGTGCGCCTGGCGTCGCTCGACTCGCCGGGCCGATCCGCTTCAACCGTGATTGGCACGACCGAGGCGCGCTCGGTGCGCTCGGCGTCGCTCAACTCGTCACCACCAGCACGACACCGCCGACGATGAGCGCAACCCCGGCGAGTTGCGCCGGATGGATCGTCTCACCCGTGAAAATCACCGCGAGGATGATCGAGATGAGCGGCGAGCAGGCGAAGAGCGAGACCGCGCGCGTCGCGCCGAGGCGTTTGGTGGCGTTGTAGTTGCACTGCCTGCCAATGAGGAAGTTCACCACACCGACCATCGCGAACCACGCGAACGCCGAGCGTGGATACGCCGCCAGCCCGCCTGGATCGCTGATGAGTAGGACGACGAGGCAAACGACCAACCCCGCGCAGAGCGAAAGGAACGTGCCGAGCGCGGGCGGAATCTGGCGCAAACCCTGCCGGGCCAGCACCGCATCTGTTCCCCAGCCCAGCGATGCTAACACCGCAGCGAGTATGCCGAACATTCTCTCGTCTCTCCATCGAGCGCGCGAGGGATCACGGGCCCCGGACACAGCGTAGCCGCCGCACCCGACATGTCAAGGCGTTACGCGATGGGAGGTGGTGTTTTACTTCTCAGTGTCCGGTTCGGGAGGTGGTGTGCGACGGGAGACGACATTCCCCAGCATCGCGCCGAAAATCAGGTGCGCGAGGAACATCACGACCGGGCGGGCGGGGCGATCGCGCGAGGCGGGCGGCATAATTCCGAGCGCGGGGACCCATCCCTGGTAACTGAGCGCCCAGACGATGCTGCCGAAGACCATGCCGTGCGCCGCGCCGGGGATGCGGGCGGGCAAGCGGCGATGAATGACGGCGAAGAGTGCGCCGGTACTCATGCCGAAGCCGAAATGGAGCAGGCCCGCGAGGGCATCCTGCGTCTTCTCGTCGCGCGGGTTGACGCCTGCGGCATCGAGCGCGGCGGCGACGATCTTCTCCGGCGGATGCTCGCCCATCAGCCCCAACCGCCCGGCGGCGAGCATAAAGGCGCTCATCGCCGTCGTGCCGACCGCGCCGCCGAGTACGCCGTCACTGATCGCCTGCAGATCGCGTTGCATAGTTACAGTCTCCCGTCCGCATGATGTGTTTCGTCGTGCTGTGCGTCGCATCGTGCATAGCGCGCATGGCGCACAGGCGCGCTACGCTTCCGCCGCGCCTCGGCGCGAGAAACGGGAAGTCGCCGTGCCCATCGCATCGGTGATGATGCCACGCGCGGTGAAGTGCCCGATCACATGCGCGTCGAGCAGGCGAGTCGCGAGGGTGCCGACCGCCGCTCCCTGCTTCGGCTGACGAAAGAGCGCGTGCGCGTTCAGGCGGGGGCGGCGGTCCCACTCGTCCGGGATGGTCACGCCGCGCTCGCGCAGTTGATCGACGAACACGCCCACCGTCCGGCGGTCCGGGTCCGCCTCCGGGGCAACGCGCCGACTCATGAACTGGACCTCCGCCGCCGTGCCCGCCCAGAGCATCGTCAGCACCTGCAGGAGGCGATCCGGCTGACCCGCCGGGAAGGCGCACTTCCAGAGATCGATCTGGAGCGGCCCCATGATTGCGGATTCCGCGTCCATGTCTGGATAGAGGGTCAACATGCCGAAGCGGCACCCGAACGACGCGGCGGCAACCGCGTGCCCTGCCTCGTGAAATGCGATCCGCTCCAATCGAGGGATCTGCCGCCGCGTTGGCGTGTCAACCATGATACGCTCCTCTGTATCCTGACCCTGATCTCCACCATCCAGGGCAACGGGCGGACGTTCGGTGATGAGAAGCATGGGGAATCGGTTGCAATCGAAGATGTGCTCCAGTCTCTTTCCTGTTGCACCTTCCGTGCCACACAGGTCGCGCTGGGCATTCACACCACCGCACCCTGGAATGTATCGAGCAGCATAGCAGAGGCAATGGCAGAAGACAGAAGGATGTGACTTTCCCAGTCTGCTGCCTACTGCTGATCGCGCACTGGCCCGTGCGCCAACCGCGCGTAGAGATCGGCCCAGGTGCGGGAGCCGTCATCCGGCATCGCCTCCATGCGGACGCCGCGCTCCTGCACGGGCTGGTTGCCCGCGAGGAAGTCGGCCCAGCACTGCTGCATGTTCGCGTAGTGCATCACGCGCCCGCCGGGCCAGATGACCGAGAGCAACTGGTGCGGGTAGGTGATCGTATACGGCGGCTCCATCCGGTAGCGGGCGAGCGCGTCTTCATCGACCGTGACGCCAAGCCCCGGCGCTTCCGGCACGCGCAAATGGCCGCCGCTGATCGTCAGCGGCTCCACGAGCAGGTCGTCGCTGTAGTTGTTCAGGCAGGTGATCGCGGGCCACTGCGCGAGGGGCAGCACCGCGCCGAGGTGCGCTGCCAGCGCCGTCGTCAAACCGGTGCCGACGAGTTGGAGCCAGAACGGCTTAGCAAGACCCCCGGCGAGCGTGCCGTGTTGGAGCACGCTGCTCACTCCCCCGCCAACGACAAAGCCGTCGCACGACTCGCCCTGCGCGATCATCGCGAACGGTGGCGCGCCGTGCCCGTAGGAGAAATGGACAGCGAGCGGGTGCACAATCTTGCGCCGCAATTGGCGGTAGCCCTCAAGGTCGTCGTGCGGCAGCGGCGACTCGTAGATGGCGATGCGCTCGTACCGGTCGAGCGCGGTGAGCACCGGGGCGGCGTTGCCGACGTTCAGGAGCATCTCATTCCAGTCCACGTCGATGCGATAGTGTGGTGGCGTGACCGCGCTCACCGCCTCGATCTGCGCGTAGATGTCGATCCACGGACGCACCTTGAACTTGTGCGCCGTGTACCCCCGCGCGATGGCCTCCTTCGCCTCCTCGGCGAGGTCCTCCGGCCCCATCTTCGTGTTCCACCACGCGATTGGGCACCAGTCGCGCACCTTTGGCAGGTTAAAGAGGCGGTACGCCGGCACACCGAGCGCCTTACCGACGACATCGTAGATTGCCATCTGCAAGCCCGCGCCGAGCGAGTCGTCCCCGAGGAAGTTCGCCGGGTTCTTGCCGCGCACGCGCTCCACCACCTCATCGGTGACGCGGCCCCAGGTGTAGTGCGGCAGCGTCTCGCCGTAGCCGACGACGCCCGCGTCCGTCACGACGCGGGTAATCTCCGACACGCGCCACTGCCCGACGAGCAGCGCGTTCCACCGCCGTACCCGCTCCGTGAAGGGCACATCGACCGTGATCCGCTCGACCTCGACAATTTTCAATTCTGCCCCCTTGCCCCCTCCCTCGGAGGAAAGGGGCGACTCCATCTGGGCATCGTGCCCTGTCCATCGAATACGAGCCTATCCCAGTTCCCCTCTCCCTCCCTTCCGAAGGATGGGGCAGATGCCATTCCGGGCGATTCTCCTCTCGCCAGAAGGAGCATAACCTATTGGAGCGCTTTGGTAGCGATACGTGTCTCTCCCGGTCGGCACACTGCCAGTGCCTCCCTTTTTGCTGCTATTCCCGCTCTTCCAGCGGTCGCACCGACTTGAACATGATAAGGAGCAGCACGTCGTAGATGCCCTTCAGCGCCCCGCCGATCACGAGCGGCCAGCCGAAGGGCGAGAGGCCGAAGAGATAGCCCGAGAGCAGGGGACTCGCCGCCGTTGCGAGGCTGCGCGGCACCGTCGTCACGCTCGCCGCCGCAGGTCGCTCCTCGGGTGTCACGACCGCCATTACGTAAGAGTTGCGCGTCGGCACGTCCATCTGCGAGAGGGCGGCGCGCGCCAGGAGGAGGATGAGCGCGAGCGGGAGGTTCGGCATGAAGGGGACGAGCAGGAGGAAGATGTTCGATGGTAGATGCGTGTAGACCATCGTATTGATAAGGCCGATCCGACGCGCGAGACGGACGGCGACGGGAAAGGAGAAGGCCGACAACACCCCGGTCCAGAAGAAGATCGCGCCGGCCGCTCCTACGGAGAGATGAAAACGCTCGAAGAGCCAGAGCGCCAGGAGCGACTGCACGACGAATCCGCCGCCGAAGGAGTCGAGGCTGAAGAGCGCCGCCATGAGGTAGACAATTCGCCGCGACTCTCGCAACGGCGCGTCCGGTTTGCCGGCGCCCGGCTCGATCTGGGGTGAGAGATCGCGATAAAGCAGGAGGACGACGAGGCCCGCGAGCGTGTAGAGCCAGAACGTCGCGTCCAGCGCCCTGCCGAGACTGATGGATGAATGTGCGCTGACGAAGCTGGGCACGCCCGCGAAGAGCGCGCCGACCGCACTCATGAGGGACCCCACGATGCTGTACCGGGCAAAGAGCGCGGTGCGCTCCTTGTCGCTCACCGTCTGTGGCAGCAGCGATTGCTCAAGCGGCAGGAAAATGCTCACGTCGCCGGAGGAGGGATTGAGCGTGCCCACAAAGGCAACGGCGAGCAGGGGCCAGAAGGCGTGCGCAAAGATGAACCCGAGACCAGTGACCGCCATCAGGAGCGCCGCACTGAAGAGCAGATGCCGACGCTTGAAGCGATAAGCGACCAGCCCAACGACGAGTGTCAGTGCGGACGAACCAATGAGCGTCGCGGTGGTGATCCCGCCGATGCGCAGGCCGCTAAATCCGAGCCGGGTGAGAGAGAGGGGCAGGAGCACACTGACGTAGCCATCGGTGAAGGCGCGGATACCGCGCGAGAACAGGAGCACCCGAGCATCGGGCGTGGCATCACGGGGCAGAAAACGCCACCGTGATGACGCATCCTCCTGGTTTCCTCCCGTGTCGGCCTCGATCTGCCCGGAACGTGTCCGTGCCATCCGTTCGCTGCTTCCCCATTGTGACCGACTGTGTCATGCGGCGAGAGCTCTCCGCGACCGCTTCCAAGCCCCGCGATGCCGGCGTCAGATCCTCCTCTGGTTGGTATGAGCGGCATGGAGGGTTAGGGCATCGGTCGCTCCTCGTGCCAACCCGTTCGCGCCTGATACGCCCGCGCAACGGCGAGGATCGCGTTCTCCGTGCCCGCGCGCCCGACGAACTGGATCGCCGTCGGCAGGCCGCGCTCGCCGAAGCCGCTCGGCACGCTGACGGCGGGCAGGCCCGCGACATTCCCCGCCGCGCCGATCACCGGACGGCGGCCACTCGGCGTCTTGAAATACTCGCTGAACCGCGTCGTGATCGGGCTGGCGACGGCGTTCGTCGTCGGGGTGAGGATGGCGTCGTACCGCGCGAGGAGCGCGTCCACTTCCCGCACGATGTGGCGGCGGATGCGGATCGCATTCAGGTAATCTTTGGCGGAGACGAGGCAATAGGCGTACCCGCCGGCGTGGTCCTCCGGCGCGGTCAGTTCCTCCGCCTTGCCGCTGTGGATGAAGTCATCGAACGCGCTCGCGGCCTCGGCCCGCAGGATCGTCTCGGTCACGGGGCCGTACGGCAGGTCGGGCAGTTCGACCTCCTCGATGGTCGCGATGGCGCGCAGGGCGTCGAGCGCGGCGGTGAAGTTCGCGCCCACAGCGGGTTGCACGCCCTCCGTTGCGCCCGCCAGCACGCCGAGCCGGAAACCGGACGACCGTGCCCGCTCCGGCTCGTAGCGGTAGGCGAGGGTCAGGCTCGTGTCGTCCTCCGGGTCGTGCCCGGCGATGGCCTGCAAGACGAGGCCGCAGTCGTCCGCCGTGCGGCACATCGGGCCGAGTTTGTCGAGCGTCCAGCAGAGCGCCATCGCGCCCCGCCTGCTCACGCGCCCGTAGGTTGGTCGCAACCCGGAGATGCCGCAGTACGAGGCGGGCGTCGTGATCGACCCCCACGTCTCCGAGCCGATGGCGAACGGCACCGCGCCCGCGCCGACCGCCGAGCCGGAACCGCTGGACGACCCGCCGCTCCACGCCCCCGCGTCCCACGGGTTCAGCCCCGGCCCGGTGATGCTCGCGTTCGGCTGGTCGTACCCCATGCCCCCCGCCAACTCGACCATGCTCAGTTTCGCCACGAGCACCGCGCCCGCCGCCCGCAACCGCTCGATCACCGCCGCGTCGCAGTCGAACTGCTGGTTGCGGAACGGCGCCGCGCCCCACGTCGTCGGGATGCCGCCCGCTGTCGCAAGCAGGTCCTTCGCGCCCCAGGGGATGCCGTGCAGCGGCCCCCGGTCGTGCCCCGCTCTCAGTTCACGCTCGGCGGTGTGCGCCTCATCCATCGCCCGCTCCCGCGTCAGCGTGACGACCGCGTTGAACCGCCGCCCGACGCTGTCGAGGCGGTCGAGGAAGTAGTCGGCGAGGGCGGTGGGCGTCGTCTCCCCGGCGCGCAGCATCCGGCCCAATGCGCGGATACTCAGGAACGCGAAGTCGGTTGCCATCGCTCACTCCCCCCGATAGGCGCGGAAGACGCTGCCCGGTTCGTCGCCATTCGCGAGCGGATACGCCGCCAATGCCTCCGTATTCGCCAGATTCCGCGCGATCCCCGCCCGGATGATCGCGCGGTCCTTGTCGTCCAGCCGCTCACCGTACCGCGCCTCGACCGTCGCCCTCAACTGCTCCGCGACCGGATTCTTGTCGTCCTGCTGCTCTGCCATGGACTCCCCCCATTCTCGGGACGAAAACGATTGAACCACAGAGGCACAGAGAACACGGCGACGAGAGGGTAACTCACTCGTTCTTCGGTGTTCCTGCGTTGCACTGCGCGATATTCTACCTGTTGTTGCGGTTGTGCGGCATGATTCGGGGTTACAGCGATGATGGGGCAGAGAGACTATTTATGAACGATTGAGGATGGAGAAACAGGCGATGGGAATTATCCCCGAGCGGGACGAAGTCGAAGTTCTCCGTGTAGAGGTCCCGGACGCCCTCTTTCGGGTCCACGACCATCCCATAGACCGCCATCACATCCTGCCGGTACACCCGGATGAGTGCGTCAATGACGAGGCGTTTTCCGAAGCCCTGTCGCTCGAATCGTCGGTCAACGCCCATCCGTCCGAGCAGGGCGACAGGGACTGGATAGCGCGGCAGCTGAGCGGTGAACCGCTCCGGCACCGCGCTGAAGTCTGCGGAAGCGGTGGAGAGTGTGTAGAAGCCGACAATGAGATCGGTATCCCGATCCCGGAGCACCCACGCATTCGCGATTCTGCTCTGCGTGTTCATGAGTGCGTGGCGGCGAAAGTACGCAGTGATCTGGTGATCCGCGCAACGAAAAGCCGCTCGATTGTGCTGTTCACTGAGCGGCTCGAAGACGTATCGATCATTCGCCACGCACATGCTCGCCGGTGAATGCGAGGTAATCCGCAACTGCGGCACGCAGTTTGTCGCTCGGCTGGGGAGGGTTCAAGAGCAGTTCCGCGAAGGCGATACTCTCCTCCCGTGAGAGCACGATGCGCTGATGCGACTCGATGGTCTGGCGCGCCTTCTCGACCGCGCTCGAGAGCACGAAATCGCTCGTGCTTCGCCCCTCAAGGGTCGCCGCCTGGTCAATGATCGCCCGCGCATTCTCCGGCATGCGGATATTGAATCGCGGTGACTTCGTTCCTGTGCTTGCTGTGCTGCTCATGCTACTTTCCCCGTTCGTGCTCACAACCCATTCGCTGCTTCGATGCAACCATACATCACTATGATGTACATATCAACGTGGAGAAGCGATGGGCGCTCACGAAGGAGGGCCGGTGTGCACACCGGCCCTCCTTCGCTTCTATCCTATCTGCGATGCTCCCTGTGCGGTGCGTGGTTATACGTGGTACGCCCGCCGACGAAGTAGCACACCGGCGACGATCAGGGCGCTGCCCGCCATCACCATGAGGAGTTCATTCATGCTGTGCCCGATCGTGCCGGTCGGCATACCTGTGCTTGGCAATGTCGCGGGTGCGGCGCCGCCACCGGTGCCACCGCTGCCCGTGAACGCGAAGGAATTAAGCGCGGTTCCTGCCTGCTGGAAGAAGGTGTTGAAGTCGTTCTCAGCGGCGGTGAAGGTGAGGACGTAGACCGTGTTCGCTTGCATGGTAATAACCTGCGCGCCACGCAAACGGCTGGCCTGGCCTACGGTGAAGAAGTAGTCGTAGCGGCGCGCGGTTTGCCCGGCTACCGTGAGGCTCTGGATGCCGCCCGGCCCTTCCTGGTAGCCCGGTATGGACTGCGCGACGCCCGCACGGCTCTGTGTCGCGATCTGACCGATGTCCACGCCAGACGGAACGGAGACGGTGACGATATTGAAGTTCGCGTTCAACGGCGCGGCGGCATTGAAGACGCCACCGAGCATCGTACCCGGCGGCAGGTTCGTCCCCTGCGGCGGGCTTCCTTGCTGCCAGCCATCCGGTATCGTGAATGAGAAGCGACCCTGGGGGTCGGTGTACGTCCCCGCCGCTTCCACGGCGCTGATCGAACAGACACCAAGCAACGCGACAATGACCAGAACCTTCCACCATCCGTGTCGTGTCATTCCAACCTCCTCTGCTCCACATGTAGCGACCCACCGCCTGTCGCTTGCACTAAGAATGCCGCTATCGCACGCATCTGGCAAATTCCCCCGTTGTTCGTTGTTGCCATCCCACCGTGCTCCGTATGCGAGAGATTGAATCTCCCCCTCTCCGCTCCAGGTGTATACATCGGGAAGGAGCCGGAAGCCGGATATTCACGCGTAGAGGCTCGGTGTTCGTCACGGCGCTTCTCCGGTCTCTGACTTCCGGCTTTTCCCTGCTCACTGTATACTAGCCCCTGCCCCGTCCGACAGGCGGACGGGGCAGGCGAACTGAGCAATGAGGAGGATCTCCTGCATGGGAAAGACATTTCGACAGATGGTGGCGGACGCGCGGAACGAAGTGGGCGTCGTCAGCCCGCAGGATGCGAAGGCGGCGATCGATCAAGGTAACGCGACGGTGATCGATGTGCGCGAGCCGGACGAGGTCGCGGAGAGCGGCACAGTGCCGGGCGCGCGCAACATCCCGCGCGGCGTCCTCGAAATCAAGGCGGACACCGAACTGCCAATGCGCGACCCCGCGCTCGAAGACCGCAGCCAGAAGGTGATCATCACCTGTGCCGCAGGCGGTCAGGCGGCGCTTGCCGCGAAGTCGCTCAAGGACATGGGCTTCACGGATGTCTCGATCATCGATGGCGGGATCGGCGGCTGGAAAAAAGCTGGCTACGAGACGGCTGAGCCGAAGAAGTAACGGGGGAATCCTCACCCCCTGTCCATGCCGCCTAGAGGGCGCCCTCCAGGCGGCATGGACAGGGGGTGAGGAACGTCCTAACAGGGCGACAATGAATATGCCCTGTTCGTTCGCCCACCCGTGCCACATCCGCGCCCGCGCCAGTGTACAATACGCCTCATGCGATTGCCGATTGCCGCCCCTCCCCCGCTCGCACCGCTCCCGTCGCGCGTCTCACCGTGGGCGCGCACGCTCCTCACCGGGCATCGCGGCGCGTGCGCCTACGCGCGGGAGAACAGCCTCGCATCGTTCCGGCGCGCGGTTGCGATGGGCGCGGATGTGCTGGAGTGCGATGTCCGCCTCACGCGCGACGGTGCGCTCATCCTCGCGCACGACGGGATCGTGGGGCGCGGGCGGTCAGTCGCACGGATCGCGGCGCTGACCGAAAAGCAATTGCGCGTGTACACCCCGGACGTGCTCACCTTCGCGGAACTGCTCCCTTTCATTATGGCGCACGATCTGCTGCTCAATGTCGATCTCAAGGTGCCGGATGCGGAGCTGCCGCTCGTCGGCACGCTCGCCGCGCACGATCTCGTGCACCGGACGGTCGTGACCTCGCGCGCCTCGTATCAACTGCGGCGGCTGCGCGCGCTCGCACCGGGGCTGCGGCTCGGGTTGTCGAAGGGTTCCAGCCCGCCGCGTGGCCCGCACGGCGCGCCGGAGTGGGCCGCACTCCTCACGCAACGCTCCTTGCTGCCACAAACGCTCCCCGGCACCCTGCGCCATGCCCGCGCGGACGCCGCATACCTGCATTATCGCCTCGTCACGCCCGCCCTCGTCCGGTCGTTGCACGGCGCGGGCTACGGCGTCTACGCCTGGACGGTGGACGATGTCACGGTCGCGGAGAAACTGCTTGAATGGGGCGTCGATGGGATCACCACGAACCGTCCCGATTTCGTTCGCCCACTGATTGACCGATGTTCAACACCACGCGATGACGGGAGAGAAAACAGATGACGGTTTCGATCATCACCGAGGGCGACAGTTGGACGATCCCGCCGCGCTCCCCGAAGGAGTCCGCGTACCGCATCGTTCGGCGTGCGGATGATCGCTGGGCGGTGCAGGCGACCTCCTTCGCGCGGTACGGCGAGGGCGGCGAGTGGTTCCCGCCATTCGCCTCCGTCTTCACGGCGAAAGAGGCGTGCGCGCAACTCGTGCGACGCATGGCGACACAGATCAAGGACCGTGCCTACCTCGATGAGGTCATACAGGAGATCACTTCGCGTACCGGCGCGCCGCCACCGGAACAGGACTGAGGACTGAGGGCTGAGACTGGAAGTAGCATGTCGCTTCCAGTTTCTGATTTCTGGCTTCTTCCCCTCCGGCTTTGGTTTCCGGCCACTTTCCCCGCGCACTTCCTGTTGTGCTGGCGGCATCCGTATGCTATGCTCACAATCTGTACGTACAGATAGTGGGTGTGCAGAGTTGGGAAGGCACAAGGAGGGTTCCAATGCGCGTTCAGGGACGATCACGCCGACTACGGCGGCATACCGCCTGGCGGTTTATCGCGGTGACGGCGCTCCTCGGTGTGGCATTGATGGCGTGGGTTGTTGGCCCCGCGAGCGCGGCGACCGGCTTTGCTAACCCCGCGTTCGAGGCGCAGTGGCGGGCGGGCGAGGCGGTCACGCCGAACTTCTGGGGGCCGCTCTCGCTCGCGCGGGAGGGGCAGCAGGAGCAGTACGCGGAAGCGCCGGGCGGCTCGCGGCTCGTCCAGTACTTCGACAAGGCTCGCATGGAGTTGACGAACCCGAGCACGGGCGTCGTCACCAACGGCCTGCTCGCGACCGAACTGATCACCGGCAGACTCCAGACCGGAGACAACACCTTCCAGAACTCCCAGCCCGCCGGCGTGCCCGTCGCAGGGGACCCGGACAACATCGGCCCGACCTACGCCTCGATCAGCGCGAACGCAACGACGCTGCTCGCGAACACCCCCTCCACCGCCGGCGGCACGACCACCCGCTCGCTCGGCGCGACGGGGACGCTCGGCACGTTCCCGGCGGGCGCGAGCGACGCCCAAGCGAACATCTCCGCCTACGACGCGGACACGCAGCACAACGTCCCCGCCGCCTTCTCCAAGTACCGCACCAAGGCGGGCCTGCTGACGATCGGTTTCGCGATCTCCGAGCCGTTCTGGTCCAACGTGAAGGTCGCGAACCAGCAGCGTGATGTCCTCGTGCAGGCGTTCCAGCGGCGCATCCTCACCTACACGCCGCAGAACCCGGACGCCTTCAAAGTCGAGTTCGGCAACATCGGCCAGCACTACTACACGTGGCGCTACCTCGTGCCGACCGGCCCATCCGCGACGGCGACACCGTCCGCTACCGCGACACCATCGGTGACGGCAACCCCGACGGTTGCGGCGGACACGAGTGCGCCGAAATTCCTCGCCGCGCCGGACACGCCATACCAGACGCCGTACTCCTTCGCCGTCACCTGGAAGACGAACGAGCCCGCCTCCAGCGAGGTGATGTTCGGCACTTCCGCTAACTACGAGAGCATCAATGATAAGCTGAAGGGTCTCTTCACGCTCGATCACAACGTCATCATCTCCGGCCTCACACCGGGCACAACCTATCATTACCGCATCCAATCCCGCGATGCGACGGGCAATCGGGCGACGGACGATCAGGACCGTGCGCTGACGTTGCCCGCCGCGAACGCCGTTCCGAAGATTTCGGGCATCGGCATCCAGAAAAAGACGTCAACAACATTCACGATCACCTGGCAAACGGACGTTGCCTCGTACTCGCGGATCGAGTACGGCACCGCGAACGGGGTCTACGACCGTTTCCGCAAGGGCGACAATGGCGACCCGTTCGGCACGGGCCACTCGGCGACCGCGATCTCGCTCGAACCGAATAAGGTCTACTACTTCCGCGTCGTCTCGATGCTGAACAATCCGAACAAGGATGCATCCGCCTCCGACGACGGCCCAACCCCGTTCAACGGCAACACAGTCGCAACAAACGCGGAAGTGAGCGGCATCAAGATCAGCGATCTCAAGGCGACGCAGGACAAAGGTGGCCAGCCAACGAGCATCACCTTCTCGACGGATCGCTTCTCCTCCGTCGTGATCCAGATCGGCGTGACGAGCAAGCTCGATTCCAGCGTCGGCTCTATTTATGGCCCAATGGACGATTACCCCTATCCCTTCACGCGGAACCTGCACAACATCAGCGTGCACCTCCCGGCGGGGACGTACTACTACCGTGTTTCCGTCTACGATGAGCAGGGGACGGGCACATCGGAGATCAAGTCCATTACCATTTCCTGAGCGTCGCGTTCCCGTGCCCCCTCCCAAATCGGGAGGGGGCTTTTTTGTTGCCCACCTGGTGCGCGGTGCGTGCGCTTCCTGCTCGAAGAAGAAACACAACGCCGTATCGTGACACTCGGAAATGTCGCCATCGACGCCTGCATTTGCAGCACATTCGGCGCTCTTCCCGCGTGACGCAATGGGCGTCTGCCAGTATAGTGGACCCATCTTCGGATACGGCGATGAAATAACGAGTAACGGGCATGGAGGGTGAACGATGACACAAACGGAGACGACGCGACTGGACGAACTTTTCTCTGCGGCGGCGAGGCGCGTGGTGCCCGGTGCGCCGCAGGGGCGCGGGCTTTCCCCGGATCGCGTAAACTTCGCGGGCGGCGCGCCCGACCCGAAGAGCATGCCGCGGAAGGAGATGGCGGCGGCAGCGGCGCGGGCGATGGAGAAGAACGGCCAGTGGGCGCTCCAGTATGGCGGCTCCGCCGGGTACACCGGCCTGATCGAGCAACTGCTGATTAAGTTGAAGCGCGACAATGGCGTGGATGTCCGCCCGGAGAATGTGCTCATCACGGCGGGCGCGTCGCAGGCAATCGACCTCGTCTGCGACGCCCTCGTCGATCCCGGCGATGTCATCCTCTCGGAGGAGCCGACCTTTCTCGGCGCGCTCCGGCTCTTCAACGCGCACCAGGCGAAGGTCGTCGGCATCCCGATGGACAACGAGGGCATGCAGATGGACCTCCTCGCGGACAAACTGGCCGAGTTGAAGGCGCAGGGCGTCCACCCGAAGTTCATCTACACGATCCCCACCTTCCAGAACCCGACGGGCATCACGACCTCGCTGGAGCGACGGCGGCGCATCCTTGAACTGGCGAAGGAGTACACCGTCGCCGTTCTGGAGGACGACGCCTACTTCGATCTCCGCTTCTCCGGCGAGCGCCTGCCGATGATGATCTCGCTGGACGACGCGGGGTTGGTGATCTACACCGGCACCTTCTCGAAGATCATCGGCGCGGGCCTGCGGCTCGGCTGGGTCATCGGGCCGGAGCCGCTGATCCACAAGGTTTCCAAATTGAAGCCGGACGGTGGCACCAGCCCCTTCACCTCACACATCGTGGCCGAATACGCGCCGTCGCAATTGGAAGACCACGTCAAGGAACTCGTCAACGTCTACCGCACCCGGCGGGACACGATGATCGACGCGCTCGGTGCGGAGATGCCCAAAGGCGTCGAGTGGACCGTGCCGGAGGGCGGCTTCTTCGTCTGGCTCACGCTGCCGGAGGGCGCGGACTCCGTCGCGATCCAGCCGGAGGCGGCGGCGCATGGTGTGGATTTCATGCCCGGCACCGTCTTCTACCCGAACGACAACGGGCGGCGCAACATCCGCCTCGCCTACTCCTTCACGGATGAGGAGGCGATCCGCCGCGGCATCAAAATCCTCGGGGGCATCATTCGCGAGTACCTGCCGACCCACTAGGAGTCCATACCAGGAGCCGGGGGGTTAGGACTCCCTCCCGCTCTCATTTGAGCAGTTCGAAGATGCCCGCCGCGCCCATGCCACCGCCGACGCACATCGTCACCATGCCGTAGCGCCCGTTGCGTCGGCGCAACTCGTTAATCAGTTGCACAGTCAGTTTCGCGCCGGTCGCACCCATCGGGTGGCCGAGGGCAATTGCGCCGCCGTTGACATTGACCTTTTCCGGGTCCATCCCCAGTTCCCTGATGACTGCGAGCGCCTGCGACGCGAACGCCTCGTTCAACTCGATCAGATCCATGTCCTCGAGGTTCAGCCCCGCGAGTTTGAGCGCCTTCGGCACCGCGACGAGCGGCCCGATGCCCATCACCTCCGGGCGCACGCCGCCAACCGCGAAGGCGACGAACCGCGCGAGTGGCGTCAGGCCATGCCGCTCGGCGTTCTCGCGCTCCATCAGGAGCACCGCCGCCGCCCCGTCGCTCGTCTGCGACGAGTTCCCGGCGGTGATCGTGCCGCGCGCTGCGAAGACGGGGCGCAGTTTGCCGAGCGCCTCCAGTGAGGTGTCGCGCCGTGGCCCCTCATCCGTCGTGAAAATCGTCTCGCTCTGGCGCGCCTTGCCGCTGTCGTCCACCCAGACGGTGTCGACGTGCAGGGGCACGATCTCATCTTTGAACGTGCCCGCCGCGATGGCCGCCGCCGCCCGCTGGTGCGAGCGAAATGCGAAGGCGTCCTGCTCCTCGCGGCTGATGTTGAACTCGCGCGCGACGTTCTCGCCCGTCAACCCCATGCTGAGGTAGGCGTCGGGGCGCTCGACGGCGAGCGTCGGGTTCGGGGCGCTGCGCATCGTCGCGGCCTGAATCAGGCTCATGCTCTCGGTGCCGCCCGCGAGGATGCAGGCGCCGAACCCCGCCATGATCCGCTCGGCGGACTGCGCGATCGTCTGCAACCCGGAGGAGCAGAAGCGGTTAACGGTCTGCGCCGCGACGCTGTCCGGCAACCCGGCCCGCAGGGCGGCGATCCGCGCGATATTCATCCCCTGCTCGCCCTCCGGGATCGCGCACCCAAGCACGACATCCTCGACCTCCGCCGGGTCAAGCCCCTCGGCGCGCGCCAACACATTGGCGAGCGCCGCCGCCGCCATATCGTCCGGGCGCGTCGCCCGCAATGTCCCCCGTGGGGCCTTGCCGACGGCGGTGCGCGCCCCGGCCACGATGACTGCTTCTTTGACCATTGAATTCAACCTCCTGAATCGAGAAGCCAGAAGCCAGAAGCCAGAAACCAGATGGGAAGAAGCCGGAAGCCGGATATTCACGTGTAGAGGCTCAATGTTCGTCACGGCGCTTTTTCCGATCTGGTCTCTGGCTTCTTCCCATCTGGCTCCCGGCTTCTGGCTTCTTCACTCCTGGCTTCTGGCTTCTTCCCTCCCGGCTTCTCATGTCTAGTTCCGCAGCGGCTTCCCCGTCTGGAGCATATGCGCGATGCGCTCCTGCGTTTTCGGATGTTGCAGGAGGCGCAGGAAACTCTCGCGTTCGAGGCGCAGGAGATACTCCTCATCCACCCACTGTGGCGCGGAGAGGTTGCCGCCGCAGAGAACGCCCGCCAGTTCCTTGAACAGCGTCGCGTCGTAGTTCGACAGGAAACCGCCGACGCGGAACTGATGCACGCCGATGATGAGCGAGGCGAGCGTGCCCTGCCCGGTGGCGTAGCACGACTTCCTGCGGATCGGCGGCTGGTATCCGGCGCCCGCGAGGTCGAGCGCCATGCGCTTCGCCTCCGCGATCAGGCGCTCCCGCCCGAGGATGATACGGTCGCGCTCGCCGAGGTAGCCGAGTTCGCGCGCCTCGATGGCGCTCGTGCTCACCTTCGCCTGCCCGATCGTTTCGAGCGCGCGGCGGACATAAGGGAGGGCATCCGTGCCCCCGCCGCGCATCGGCGGCGAGACGATCCGCCGCACGAGTTCCTTGCAGCCACCGCCGCCCGGTATCAGCCCGACGCCCGCCTCCACGAGGCCCATGTACGTCTCACCCTCGGCGCAAACCCCCGCACTCGCGAGGCAGAGTTCCACGCCAAGCCCGAACGTGTTGCCGAACGGCGCGGCGATGACGGGTTTTGGTGCGAAGCGCAGCCGCTGCACGAGTGCATGCCCCGCCTCCAGCAGCCCGACGAGCGCGCCGGGGTTCGCCTGCACGATGCCGCCGATCTCCCGCAGATCGACCCCGGCGGAGAAATACTCGCCCTGATTACCGATCACCATCGCGCGCCATGCGTCTTCCTCGTCCAGCATCGTCAGGGCGCGGTGCAGCGTCTCCATCGCGTCCTGGCTGATGGCGTTCGCCTTTGTGTGCAGTTCGTAGCAGAGCACGCCATCGCCGAGGTCGATGATGCTCGCGCCCTTCGATCCAGCGATCTCTTTGCCCGTCGCCTTGAGCGCGGCGAGGTCGATGTGATCCGGGTCGCGCGCGACGGGTTCGTACCGCTTCGTGAGCGGGCTGTACGCCTCGCGCCGCCCGTTCGCCGCGCGATAGAACGCCGTGTTGCCCGCCGCGAGCATCTCCGTCACCCACGGCGCGACGGTGATACCGGCGCGCTCCATCCGCGCCGCCGTCTCCGCGACGCCGAGCGCGTCCCACGTCTCGAACGGTCCGAGTTGCTGCGCGAAGCCCCAGCGCATCGCGTCGTCGATGCCAACGATGCTGTCGCTGATCTCTGGCACGCGCCGCGCGGTGTACGCGAGTGTCGGCACAATCGTCGCCTCAACCAACTGCGCGTGCCGGTCGCCCGCGTCCGCCCGTTCCATGATGAAGCGCAGCCGCGCGCCGAGGTCGCGGATCGCGTTCGCCTGCGCGACGAGCGGGATGTCCGGTGTCTGCGGTGGCCGGTACTCCAGCGTTTCGCGGTCGATGACATGGAACGCGCGCGTGCCGCCGGGGCCGTCGATCCGCTTGTAGAAGCCCGCACCCGTCTTGTTGCCGCGCCGCCCCGCCGCGACCATCCGCGTGAGGATATCCGGCACGCGGAATTCGTCGCGCGATTCGTCGTCCGGCACGGCAGGATACAAGTTCTCCGCGACATCGACCATGATATCGACGCCCGCGAGGTCCGCGAGGCGGAACGACGCGGTCTTCGGCCTGCCGATCAGCGGACCGGTGAGTTCGTCCACCTCCTCGATGGAAAACCCGTTGTCGAAGGCGTACCGCATCCCCGTCATGCCGCTGTACGAGCCGATCCGGTTGGCGATGAAGTTTGGCGTGTCCTTGCAGAGCACCGTGCCCTTGCCGAGCGTGCGCTCGCCGAAGGCGCGCATCTGCCGGACGATAGCGGGTTCCGTCTCGGCGGTGGGGATGATCTCCAGCAGTTTCATGTAGCGCGGCGGGTTGAAGAAGTGCGTGCCGAGGAAGTGTCGCCGGAAGTCGTCCGACCGCCCTGTCGCGATCTGATGAAGGGGGATGCCGGAGGTGTTCGAGGAGACGATGCTGCCCGGCTTGCGCGCCGCCTCGACGCGCGCCATCAGCTCCTGCTTCGGGCCGAGCCGCTCGACGATCGCCTCGATAATCCAGTCCGCGTCGCTGATGTTGTCGAAGTCGTCCGTGAAGTTACCGGTGCTCAGCCGCTCCGCGACGGACGCGCCGTAGAGCGACGCCGGGCGGGACTTCGCCATCCGGTCGAACCCGGCGCGCACGATTCGGTTCCGCACCGCCGCGCTTTCGAGCGTCAACCCCTTCGCCGTCTCTTCCGGCGTCAACGTATCGGGCGCGATGTCCAGCAGGAGCACCGACAGCCCCGCATTCGCGCAGTGCGCGGCAATCGCGGCCCCCATCGTCCCCGCGCCGAGCACCGCGACCCGTCGAATCGTCTCACTCATACACCCTCCAGTAGGGCGAAATCTGGCTAACCGATTGAACCGCAAAGGCGCAAAGGACGCAAAGATCGCAAAGAGGGAACAAGAGAATACCGGAAGTACGAAGAGCAACGCCTATTCTTTCTCACCTTTGTGTCCTTTGCGCTCTTTGCGCCTTTGCGGTTCAAGTGTTTTCTCGTCTCCTCGCGAGGGTTGCGAGGATGCGCGCATCGTCGCGGAGGACGCGGCGGAGCACCTTGCCGGTCGGCAACTTGGGCAGATCGTCGCGGAACTCCATCTGGCGGGGCACCTTGAAGGTCGCGAGGCGCTCGCGGCAGTAGGCGATTAACTCGTCGGCGGTCGCGCGCTGACCATCCTTGAGCGCGATGAACGCCATCGGTCGCTCGCCCGCGTAGGCATCCGGCATCGCGACGACCGCCGCCTCCTTCACGGCGGGGTGCGTGAAGAGCACTTCCTCGACCTCGCGGGGCCAGACCTTGAAGCCGCCCGCGTTAATCATGTCCTTCTTGCGGTCCACGATGTAGTAATAGCCGTCCGCGTCCATCGTGGCGATGTCGCCGGTGTGAAACCAGCCGCCACGCAACGCCTCCGCGCTCTCCTCCGGCTTGTTCCAGTAGCCGGAGAGGACATTCTCGCCCCGGCAGATGATCTCGCCCTCCGCGCCGAGCGGCACGTCGTTGTCGTCGTCGTCCACGAGGCGGGCTTCGACGCCGGGGATGACCGGCCCGATGCTCCCCGGCTTGGTGACCGGCCCGGCGGCGTTGCTGTGCGTCACGGGCGATGTCTCGGTCAGGCCGTACCCCTCGACGATCTCGACGCCCGTCGCCGCGCGGAATCCTTCGAGAATCTGCACCGGCAACGCCGCCGCGCCGGAGAAGGCGAACCGCACGCTGGAAAAGTCGTAGTCACCGAGTGTTGGCAGGTTAACCCACGCGACGAACATCGGCGGCGCGCCGTAGAGCGCGGTGCAGCGGTGCTGCCGAATCTGCTCCAGCACCCCCACCGCGTCGAACCGGGGGATAAGTACCATCGTCGCGCCCACCCGCAGCGAGCCATTCATCGCCACGTTCATCGCGTAGATGTGAAAAAGCGGCAGAACGACCACCACCCGATCCGAACTCTGGACGCTGGCGAGCGGCAGCAACTGGCATTGCTCGCAGTTCGCGAGGAAGTTGCGGTGCGTGAGCATCGCGCCCTTCGAGCGGCCCGTCGTGCCAGAGGTGTAGCAGATCGTCGCGATGTCCTCCGGTGAGACTGTCACCCGCTCCCGCTGCGGCGCGGAGCCGTCCGTCAGCGCGGCCCATGGCGTCGTTCCCTCCGGCGTTTCCGCGCCGACGACGATGACGTGCGCGACGGTCGGGGACTGCGGCGCCGCGCCTGCGACCTGCGGGTAGAATCCGTCGTAGACAACCAGCGTCTTTGCGCCGCTGTCGTTGAGGATGTAGGCGATTTCGTCCGCCTTGTAGAGCACGTTAATCGGCACGACCGTCCCGCCCACGCGGATGATGGCGTAGTACGCAATGACGAACTGGGGGAGGTTCGGCATCAGGATCGCGACGCGGTCGCCGTGCGCGATACCACGCGCCGCCAGCCCGTTCGCCGCGCGCTCGATCGCGGCGTCGAGATCCGCGTAGGAGATCGGTCTGTCCTGGAAGATAATCGCCGGTTGCGCGCCGTTGTGCTGTGCGTAGTCGTGAACGAGTCCCACAAGAGTCGCTGGGCTGGCGGCCATTGCCCCTCCTCCTACCGCTGTTGCGTCTGTCGTGCTTCGTGCATGGATTCAACCATCTGGTACGCGCAATTGTACCACACCACGGGCGCATGAAAACAAAAAGGAGAGGCGTTTGCCTCTCCGTATCGTCATGCAAGGGTGCGGCGATTAGACGCGGCGCGAGTAGAACTCGACGATCAATCGCTCGTCCACCTGGACAGGGATGTCGCCGCGGTCGGGCACATTCACGAGCCGACCGGCCATCGCGTTGCGGTCGAACGACATGTAGTTCGGCACGCTTGCGTGCTGGTCGAGCGCGTCGAGCACGATCGGGTTCTCACGCATCTTCGGCGCGAGGGAGACCGTGGCACCGGCCTGGACGCGGTATGACGCGATATCGACCTTCTTGCCGTTGACCTGGACGTGACCGTGGTTGACAAGCTGGCGCGCGCCCCAGATCGTCGTCGAGAAGCCGAGGCGGTGGACGACGTTGTCCAGCCGGCATTCGAGCAGCTGGATGAGCGTCGTGCCGCTGTTGCCCGGTCGGGCGACGGCTTCCTTCATGTAGTTCATCATCTGCTTTTCGAGCACATTGTAGATGTAGCGGAGCTTCTGCTTCTCGATCAGCCGCTTGGCGTATTCGGACTGCTTCGGGCGCCGTCGGCTGCCCTGCGGCGATGTGCCAGGTGGGTTGGGGTGCCGCTTGAGAATCTTGACGTACTTCGGCGAGTTCGTCATCGCCATGCCGAAGCGGCGCATCTCCTTCGCCTTCGGGCCGGTGTAGTTAGCCATCTGCGGGTCATCTCCCTATTCCGTGACACGATCAAACGCCGCAGCCGTGCGGACAGACGTGTAGTGTACCGGACTGCGCGCAATTGCGTCAAGGCTTTGGGAAGAAGCCGAAAGAAGCCAGCGGCCGGAAACCAGAAGCCAGTAGGAATTACGCGGTTGGGGCGATAGTCCCTCGCGCCGGAACGCGCATGCATGTGTGGCCGTTATTTGAGAATCAGTCACCCAGCGTATCGGCGCGCATTCGCGCGCGGCTCGCGTTACGCACTCTTCAACTGCTGGTCGAAGAAGGCGACGATCATCCGTGTGATGTCCGCGCGGGACGGGCTGATCGCGCCGCCCATCGGGGTGAAGCCGTGCCCCGCGTTCTTGACGATGACGAGCGTGGACGGGACGCCCGCCGCCTTGAGCCGGTCGTTCAGTTCCTCGGACTGGCTGGCGGGCACGATCTGGTCCCTATCGCCTTGCAGGATGAGGAAGGGCGGGTCGTCCGGCGTGATGTACGTCACGGGGCTGGCCTTCTCGAATGCGCCCGGCGCGGTGCCGAAGACGCGGCCCAGTTGCAGCCCGATGATGCTGCCGGACGCGGGCGTGAGGTCGGCGGGGCCGTAGAGATCGGCGACGGCCTGGACGCGGCTTGACTGGTCGAGGTACTCGCCCTGCTCGAAACCCGCCTTCGCGTCCGTCGTGCCGAGGAGCGAGACGAGGTGACCGCCCGCGCTGTCGCCCATCGCGCCGATGCGGTTCGGGTCGATGTTGTATGTATCCGCCTTCGCGCGCAGGAAGCGGACGGCACACTTCGTGTCGTAGAGCATCGCGGGGAACTGATACTTTGGGGCGAGGCGGTAGTCGATTGAGGCGACGACATACCCCCGCAGCACGAGAGCGGCGAAATCGACGAGGTTGCCCGGCGCGGTCTTGTCGCCCTGCGTCCAGCCGCCGCCGTGGACGAAGAGGACCGTCGGGGCGGGCTGCTTCGGGGCAGGTTGCGGCTGGTAGATGTCCATCGTGAGCGCGAGGCCGTCCATCGTGCAGTACGTCACGTCCCGGCTGAGGACGCCCGGTATCGACAACCCCTGACCGGGGCGGTTCGGTGTCGTGACGGACCCGGCGGCGCGCGTCCCCGCCGGTGCGGAACCCGACGCGGCGCGCGTGGTCGTTGGGGGCGCCGTGACGCTTGCGGACGAGGATGAAGGAACCGCTGTCGCGCTCGCGGGATTTGCGGCTGTCGCGGCCGCTAGCGGGGTGGGGGAGGCGGCGATTGTCGTGGCAGGGGCAACGGCCGCCGTGCCGGTGGGCGTGGTGGTCGGCGCCGGTGTCACGTCGCTACCGCCGCAGGCGATGAGCAGGGAAAGCAGCGTCAGGGGCAGCCATATGCCCGCGCCCATCCGCGTGGGATTCAGTCTCCGCATCTTCAGCGTGTTCCTTCCGTCGATGTCCTGCTATGACGCGGAAGCCGCATACGCGGTATACACCCATTCGCGCCGTGGAGCTACAGCGCGTAGGAGCTACAGCGCGTAAAGGAAGTGTGAACCGTCAAGGCGCTCGGAGGGACCAAACCGAATCGACGCAGGGGAAGTAGCCAGTAGCCAGTAGTCAGTAAGGACAACGAGTTCCGCATCACTGGCTACCGGCTACTGACTACTTCCCCTTTGCGCTCTTTGTGTCTCTGCGGTTCACGGGGTTTGTCTGCGTGCGGCGGGCAGGATGCGGAGCGTGACGGATTCCAACAAGCCGAAGGCCGCGCCGCTGCCAATGAAGAGCCGCTTCATGTCATATCCCGCGACATCCTTCACCGCGTTGCTGCCGAAGCGCGCCCGGTATCCATCGTGAAGTATTGTATCGACCGCGAGCACTGCATGGCGCACGGTGGCGCGGTCAACTGCGGCCGCGACCATGGTGGCAATGGAGAATTTGCTCTCGCGGGGCAGTGCGCTTCGGAACCCCCGCGCGGCGAGGGCACGGTGCAGGGCGGTAACGGACGTGCTGCCATCGATGGTGACGGTGAGATTCGCCGCGTCGAGCGCGATTCGCTCCGGGTCGTCGCTGATTGGCGATGCAGGTGCATCCGTGGGCGTCGCACCACGACCGGCGCGGCGTGTCGCGACGATTTCGCGGAGCGTGGCGGCGAATTGGGGCAGGGCAGGTTCCTCGGGTGTCGCGTCGGGCAGGAGCACGCCGGGGTTGAGGAGGCTGTCCGGGTCGAAGGCGGCCTTGACGGCGCGCATCGCGGCGATCTCCGTGGGGGAGAAACGCTGCCGCATCTGCCGCCGCTTCCCGCTGCCGATGCCGTGCTCGCCCGTGATTGTGCCACTGAGCATGAGGGCCGTTGCCACAACCGCGTCGTCCGCCTCCTCCATCGCCGCGATCTGCGCGGGGTCGTCCTTGTCGTAGAGAATGATGGGGTGGATGTTGCCGTCCCCCGCGTGGCCCAGGGTCAGCATCTGGAGGCCGACCTGCTGCCCGATCCGCACGACCGCGCGCTGCATCTCCGGGATGCGCTCGCGCGGGACGGTCGTGTCGCAGATGAAGAAGCCGCGACCGCTCGCGACAAGCGCCAGTGCGCCCTCGATGCGCGGTTTCCAGAGGGCCGCCCGCGCCGCGTCATCGTCCGCGCGGTGGACGATCCGTGCCCCGCGTCGCAGGGTCGGCTCGATCCCCGCCATATCCCGCGCCACGTCGCCCGCGCTGCCGTCGAGGTCGATCAGGAGGAACGCCTCCCCCTCTGACGGGTAGCCGGAGGGGGAGAAGGCGTCGAAGAACCGCACCGCCGCCCGGTCGAAATATTCCATCGCCGCTGGGATGATGCCCGCCGCGATCACTGCGGAGACGGTCGTCGCCGCGTCCTCCGCGTGGTCGAAGACGGCGAGCAGCGTGCGTGTCACGGCGGGGAGGGGACGGAGCGCGACGGTCGCCTCCGTCGCGATGCCGAGCGTCCCCTCGGAGCCGATGAAGAGGCCGAGCAGATCCGGGCCGGTGTCGCCCGCCGCGAGACGGACGCTGTCGCCGCCAATGAGGGCGCAATTGACGGCGTTGACGTGATGGACGGTGACACCGTACTTGAGGCAGTGCATCCCGCCCGCGTTCTCCGCGATGTTGCCGCCGATCGAGGAGATGAGCGCGGAGCCGGGGTCCGGTGAGAAGCAGAAGCCGAGCGGCGCGAGTTCCTCATTCAGATCGCCATTGATGACACCCGGCTGCACGACGGCCTCGCGCCGCTCCAGATCGATCCGCAAAGTCCGGTTCATCGGGCGCAGATCGAGCAGGATACACTCCGGCGTCGGCAGGAACCCCGCGCTGACGTTCGTCCCCGCCGCCCGTGGCACGATGGCAATGCCCCGCTCCGCCGCAAACCGGAGCGTCGCCGTCACATCCTCCGCCGTCTCCGCCCGCACGACGACACCCGGTGTACCCCGCTGCGCCCAGAAATCATGCCCATACGCAGGCAGCGCCGCCACATCCGTCACCAGGGCATTATGGGAGAGCAGGGGCCGGAGATCGTTCGCCAGTGTAATAGAGATCATCGGTGTACCTTTCGTGAGACGCGGTCAGTTATGCTGTGGTGAAACGGTTGCCCGTGGCCTCATGGCGAGCCGCGCGAGGTCCTCGCCCGCCACGAACTGTCGTCCGCCATCATGCCGGTCATTCGCCAGATCGAGCGGTGGCAATGCGCCCCCAAGCCAGACCGCATCGCCACCGCTCGCGTCCGTTCTTCCGAATCATACATCGAGATTCCGTTCCAGCGTTTCGCCATATCAGGTGGGGCGTCTTCCGGCAGCGGCCGGTGAAGTGTGGCGTATGAGAGAAAATCATCGCGTGTGGGGAGATCGTTCGCAAGTGTAATGGAGATGGTCGGGGGTTTAGGAAATGCCAGACATGGTGAGAACGCATAAGCCCTGGAGGATAGCAGGCATCCATCTTTCACACAGGGAAAAGCGACACATCCTGTTGAAAAGTCGTTCCTTGCTCTTGACACGCCGAACGACTACCCCTATTGTACGATTGTTAACAGTTAAAACCAGACAATCGCACAATCTGTGCTGGGGAGTTTCGGATATGCAGGGGGAAGCGCTGGACGCGATCTTGTCGTCTCCGCTCAATCGTGGCCTCGCGTCGGACATCGCCCTGCGGCTCCGCACGGCGATCCTGCATGGCTACTTCGGGCCGGACGAGCGGCTGCGCGAGGAGGCGCTGGCGAAGTCGATGGGCGTGAGCCGGGGGCCGATTCGCGAGGCGCTCACCCAACTGGAACGTGAGGGGTTGGTCGTCATCCAGCGCAATCGCGGCACATTCGTCGCGCGGCTGACGCGCGAGGATGCGGAGGAGATTTACAGCCTCCGGCGTGTCCTGGAGCGGCTGGCCGTCCAGCGGGCGATTGTGTGCGCCACGCCCGCGCAGTTCGATGCGATGCAGCGGATCGTGGACACGATGACCGCCTACATCGAGCGCGGCATCACCGAGCAGGAGGCCGCCGAACTCGATGTCCAGTTCCATGAAATCCTCTATCAGGCGAGCGATCACACGCGGCTCTACGACTGCTGGGTGAACCTGCGGCGGCAGATTCACATCCTGCTCCTCAGCCGCAACGTCGCCAATGCGGACTTCCGCGTCATCACCGGCTCCACGCATCAGGAGATTCTCGATGCGCTGCGCGACCGGGATGAACCGCGCGCCATCGCCATCACCGAGGATCATCTGCGCGGCTCGTACGAGCGCGTTGTCGGCTCGATGCGGGACGCGGGCGATGACGTGCGATCGGAGACATTGTTTGCGCCCGCCCGATGAGCGGACGGGCACGAAAGCGGACGGGCACGGCGGCCCGGATCGAGGAGGATGCGCGCGCCATCAGCGACGGTGTGAGGGAAGTTCCGGCGTTATCCAATGAATACGGGAGGGGAAACATCATGGACACGGCAGAGCAGGGGACGGGCAAACGGTTCGAGACGCACGCATTGATCACCCGGCGGCGGTTCCTCGCGACGACGAGCGCGGTCGCGCTTGGCGGGTTGCTCGCGGCGTGCGGCGGCGGGAGTAGTGCGACCGACACGCCAAAACCGGCGGCTGGCGCCTCCGGGACGCCTGCGCCTGCAGGGACGACCGGCACCGCCGCGCCTGCGGCATCGACCGGGAAGCCGATCAAGGGCACGAAACTGACGATCCTCTGGCAGACGCCCTCGATCCCCGAGGCGGAGGCCGCCCAGAACAAAAATATGGACGACTGGGCCAAGGCGTCGGGCGTTGAACTGACGAAGGACACCGTCGCGCTCGATCAGTGGGACGCGAAACTGGCGACGAATGCCGAGACCAAGCAGGGCGCGGACCTCGTTAACATGTACGCGCAGCATCTCGCGGTCAATGAGAACGTCATGATGGACATCAGCGACTTCGCGGGGGAGATCGGCAACACGGTCGGCGGCTGGTACGACGGCCCGAAGACCGTCGCCATCCGGGATGGCGGCAAATGGAAGGCGCTCCCGGCGGCGATCTACGGCCAGTACTGGATCTACCGCGATGACCTCTTCAAGGCGGCCGGCGTGGACAAGTGGCCGGAGACGTGGGAAGACCTCCACCAGGCGGGCAAGAAGCTCAAGACCGCCGGGACACCGGTTGGCTATACCCTGGGCCACGCGGTGACGGACGGCGCGACGCACAACTATTCGCTGATGTGGAGCTACGGCGCGAAGGAGTTCGAGGCGGACGGCAAGACGCTCGCGCTCGACTCCAAGGAGATGCTGGACTGCCTCACCTTCTTCCAGTCCTTCTACAAGGACTCGCTCTCGGAGAAGGCGTTCGCCTGGGACGAGACGGGCAATAACCTCGCGTTCACCTCCGGGCAGGTCGCGGCGACGAACAACGCGAACACGATCTACGCCGGGCTGCTCAAGAACGACAAACCGCTCGCCGACAAGTCCAATCACGGGAACACGCTCAAAGGCCCCGCTGGTGCGTTTCAATTCATGAGCACCCAGTACTGGGGCATCCCGACGTACGCCAAGAACCCCGACGCCGCGAAGGCGTACCTGCGCGAGGCGTTCTACACGCAGGACTTCCAGACCACGTGGACGAAGGCGGGCAACGGCTACAACCTGCCGCCGTTCGGCATGTTGGAGAAGGTGGACGCCGCCTGGCCGACCGACCCGAAACTGGCCAGCGCGCGGACGCTCGGCAAGACGACGCGCCTGCCCGGTTCCCCCGGCCCGTTCACGAAGTCGGTGGGCGCGGCGCAGAACAAGTTCATCATCATCGACATGTTCGCCAAGGTCGCGCAGGGCACGTCGCCCAAGGATGCAATTGCCTTCGCCGTCAACGAGTACAACGTCATTCTCAAGGGCGGTTGATTGTCCGATGGTTCTCCCCCTCTCCATCGCAATGGAGAGGGGGCCGGGGGTGAGGATTTACGATGGGTATCTCACACGCGGTTGGTCAGCAACAGGAGGAGCGGCGCACCGGGCGGGCGCGCTGGCACGCGCTCCAGGGGCGCGACGCGACGCAGGGTTATCTGATGATCGCGCCCGCGATGATCCTGCTCCTCGTGCTCATCGCATACCCGTTCATCCTCGCGCTCTGGCTGAGCGTGACGAACAAGACTGTCGGCAACGACGGGACGTACGTCGGGCTGCACAACTTCACGAACCAACTCCACAGCCAGATTTTCAAGACGGCGTTCCGCAACACGACGTGGTACACCTTCGTCACGACAATCATCAAACTCGTGCTCGGCTTCGCGCTGGCGCTCCTGCTGAATCAGGAGTTCCGGGGGCGTAAGTTCGTGCGCGCGATGATCCTCGTGCCATGGATCATGCCGAGCGTGCTCAGCACGATGGCCTGGCTCTGGCTCTTCGACTCGAACCTCAGCAGCCTGAACTGGCTCTTCCGGCACCTGCACCTGATCCACAAGGATTTGCCGTACCTGACGGACCCGAAATGGGCGATGGGGAGCATCATGACCGTCAACATCTGGCGCGGTACGCCCTTCCTCGCTATCACGATCCTCGCCGCGTTGCAGACGATCCCGCGGGACCTCTACGAGGCGGCGTCGCTCGATGGCGCGGGGCGGCTCGTCAAGTTCGCGCGGATCACCGTGCCGCTCGTGATGCCGGTCGTCACGATCGTGCTAATCGTCACGATCATCGGCACCTTCGGCGACATCCAGATCGTCTACGCGCTGACGGGCGGTGGGCCGACGAACAGCACGCAGGTGCTCGCGACCCTCAGTTACTCGGCGGGCCTGAAATCCGGGCTGCTCGGGCAGGGCGCGGCGATCTCGCTCTACATGTTCCCGGTGATGCTCCTGATGGTCATTCTGCAAGTCTGGAATGTGCGGAGGCTGGCGAAATGAGCGGACGCAATACGATGAGGACGACAATTTTTCGCCTGCTGACGGTCTACCTGCCGGTGCTGCTCGTGCTGGTCCTGGTCCTGTTCCCGTTCTACTGGATGTTCGTCACCTCGTTCAAGGCGAACTCTGAGCTGACCAACATCAAGATCAACCCGTTCTACCCGCACACCCCAACCTTCGGCCACTACCAGAAACTGCTGACGCAGACGAAGTACCTCCGCTGGTTCTGGAATACAACATATGTCGCGGTCCTGAGCACGATCATCTCCATGGTTATCAGCATCCTCGCGGGGTACGCACTGGCGCGGCTGCGGTTCGCGGGCAACTCATTGTTCAGCGGCGCGATCTTCGTCGTCTATCTGGTGCCGACGACGCTCCTCTTCATCCCGATGGCGCAGGTGATTCAGCGGTTGGGCCTCATTAACAACCCGCTCGCGCTGATCATCGTCTACCCGACGTTCCTCGTCCCGTTCTGCACCTGGCTGCTGATCGGCTACTTCCAGACGATCCCTAGGGAACTGGACGAGTGTGCGATGGTCGATGGCGCGACGCGCTTCCAGGCGCTCGTGCGGATCGTGCTCCCCTCGGCGATTCCGGGCGTCGTGACGGCGGGCATCTTCGCCTTCACGCTCTCGTGGAACGAGTTCATCTACTCGCTCGTGCTCGTCTCGACGGACGATAGCCGCACGCTCGTGGTCGGGGTGCTGACGAAGCTTGTGCGCGGCGACCTGCTCCCGTGGGGGCCGTTGATGGCCGCCGCGCTGCTCGGCTCGGTGCCCGTGGCGATCCTCTATTCCTTCTTCGTGGAGCAGTACGTCTCCGGTCTCACCGCCGGGGCCGTGAAAGGCTAAGTCTGGGAAAGGGAACTTAACCACAGAGGGCATAGAGCACACAGAGAGCACAGTGGACCAAAAAAAGAGGATTAGCTCTGTGGTCTCTGTGTCCTACGTGCCTTCTGTGTTCATCCCTGTTTTCTCTATCGTTCCAGTAGGAGGGACGGATGGCAGTTGATACGGTGGCAACGGCGCACGGGCAGGTGAGCAAGGAGCGGATGCTCGCGCTGTACCGGCAGATGCTGGAGATTCGGCGGTGCGAGGAGCAGTTGGCGCGGTCGCATCAGAGCGGGTCGATCCCCGGTGCGTGCCACACGTACGTCGGTGAGGAAGCAATCGCGACGGCGGTCTGTGCCCATCTGCGCGCGGCGGACACGGTGCTCAGCACCCACCGGGGGCACGGGCACGCGCTCGCGAAGGGCGTGCCGCCGCGCGAGTTGATCGCCGAATTATTCGGCAAGGTGACGGGCTGCTCGCACGGGCGGGGCGGCAGTATGCACCTCTTCTCCCCGGAGGTCGGCATGTTGGGCACGAGCGGCATCGTCGGGCCGAGCATCCTGATGGCGGCGGGCGCGGGGTACTCGTTCCACCTGCGGAAGACCGATCAGGTGAGCGTCGCCTTCTTCGGCGATGGCGCGGTGAACAACGGCGCATTCCACGAGGGGCTGAACCTCGCGACCATCTGGGATTTGCCCGTCCTCTTCGTCTGTGAGAACAACCAGTACGCGACCGAGGTCGCGTTCGCCAGCGTCACGAAGCAGCCGAGCGTCGCGACGAAGGCGGCGAGTTACGGCATCAACGCCGTGGAACTCGACGGGAACGATGTGCTCGCGATCTACGCGGCGGCGGGCGAGGCGATCCGGCGCGCCCGCGCGGGCGACGGCCCGACGCTGCTGGAGTGCAAGACGTACCGCACGCGCCCGCACGCCGAGGGGATGCGCGACGCCGGGTACCGCACCCCGGAGGAGGTCGAGGGATGGCGCGGGCGCGACCCGATCCAGCGACTGCGCGGCCACATGCTCGCGGAGGGCGTCGCCAGCGAGGACGAGATCGCCCAGATCGATGGCGCGGTGCAGGAGTTGATCGCGGAGGCCGTCGAGTTCGCCAAAAACAGCCCGTGGCCGAACCCCGCGACCGCAACCGACCATGTCTACAGTAGCGAGTGACGAGTGCTGAGTGCTGAGGAACGCCATTGCGTCTGCTCCGCACCGGGAGACACCGCGCTTCGCAGGCTGCTCTCGTCTCAGCACTCAGCACTCAGCACTACGGAAGGAGCAACGATGCGCGAGATGACGTACACCGCCGCCGCTCTGGAAGGGCTGACCGAGGAGATGGAACGCGACTCGACGATCTTCGTCGTCGGGGAGGGGATCGGGGTGCGGGGCGGCAACTTCGGCACGACGGTCGGGTTGTACGACCGCTTCGGCCCGGAACGGCTGCGCGACACGCCGATCACCGAGCGCGGCTTCACCGGCCTCTGCACCGGCGCGGCGATGACGGGCGCGCGCCCGATCGTGGACTACATGTTCATCGACTTCGGCCTCGACGGATTGGGCGAACTGCTTAATCAGACGGCGAAAATTCAGTACATGAGCGACGGTCGTCTGAAAATGCCGATCGTGCTGCGCGGTTGCATCGGCATCGGCAACTCAGCGGCGACGCACCATTCCGGCAGCTACTACTCGATCTTCACGCATTTCCCCGGCTTCAAGGTCGTCGTGCCGACCACACCGTACGACGCGAAGGGGCTGCTCAAGGCGGCAATCCGGTCGGACGACCCGGTTGTCTTCCTGGAACATCGCTCCGTGCTGAATACGAAGGGGCCGGTGCCGGAGGAGGAGTATTTCATCCCCTTCGGGCAGGCGCGGATCGCGCGGGAGGGGACGGACGCGACCGTCGTCGCCATCGCTGGGATGGTGAGCCGGACGCTCGCCGCGTGCGACGGGCTGGCGGCGGAGGGCATCTCCATCGAGGTGATCGACCCGCGCACGCTCGTGCCGTTCGACATCGACGCGGTGCTCGCCTCCGTCCATAAGACGGGGCGGCTGCTGATCGTGGATGAGGACTACAGCCCGTGCGGCCTCGCCTCGGAGATCGGGATGCAGGTGATGGAGCGCGGCTTCGACGATCTCGACGCGCCCGTCGCGCGGCTCACCGGGGCACAGACGCCGGTGCCGTACAGCGCCCCCCTCGAAGGGGCGATCATCCCGAACGCGCAGACGATCGCGCAGGCGATCCGCGATTTGCTCGCCGCCTAGCGATGGTAGCGCAGGCTTTCCAGCCTGCGTCCCGCTCGCAGGCTGGAAAGCCTGCGCTGCCAAAATCAAGGAGGATTGCGTGGCGATAGAGGTGGTGATGCCCCGGCTCGGCTGGAACATGGAGGCCGGGACGGTGGTCGAATGGCTGAAGCAGGACGGCGACCGCGTGAACGCCGGGGAGATGCTCTTTCTGGTCGAGAGCGACAAGGCGACGACGGAGGTTGAATCGCTCGATGGCGGCATCCTCCGCATCCCCGGCAATGAACTGCGCGTCGGCGAGGAGTTGCCCGTCGGCACCGTCCTCGCCTACCTCGTGGCGGAGGGGGAGAATGTGCCAGCAAAGCAGCAGCCAGCGGCCAGCAGCCAGCAGCCAGCAAACGGCGCGCAGCCATCAGTCCTCAGTCCTTCCCCATCTGCCAGCCCGCGTGCGATCCGTGTCGCCGCCGAACTCGGCGTGGATTGGACGAAACTGACGGGTACGGGTGGCGGCGGTCGCATTGTCGAGCGCGATGTGCGCGCGGCGATGGAGCAGGCCGTTCCGGTGGCGCAAGCGGTTTCTGCCGTCGCATCACCAGATAAGCCTACCCCGGAGACGGCCGCCGCCCCGATGAGCCAGATGCGGCGCATCATCGGCGAGCGGATGGCGCAGAGCGCGCGTACCGTCGCGCCGGTCACGCTGACGACGGAGGCGGACGGGACCGCGCTCGTCCGGCTGCGGACGGAGATCGGGACGGCGCTCGCGGGGAGCGCGATGCCGGTGCCGAGTTACAACGATTTGCTCGCCCGGCTCGTCGCCCTCGCACTCGGCGAGCACCCCGATATGAACGCCTCGCTCGCGGATGGTGGGATCGTCCGGCACGACGCGGCACACATCGGCATCGCGGTCGATACCGATCGCGGCCTGCTCGTTCCCGTGATCCGCGACGCGCAGACAAAGTCCGTCCAGACCATCGCGACGGAAGCGGCGCGGTTGATCGAGCGGACGCGCGCGGGTAAGGCGATGCGCGACGAATTGAGCGGCGGCACATTCACGATCACGAACCTCGGCATGTACGACATCGACGCCTTCACGCCGATCATCAACCTGCCGGAATGCGCGATCCTCGGCGTCGGGCGGATCGTCGCGCGGCCCGTCGTTGTGGACGAGGCGGCGACGACTATCGCGGTGCGCCGAATGATGACCCTCAGCCTGACGTTCGATCACCGGGTCGTCGATGGCGCGCCCGCCGCCCGCTTCCTCAAGCGCGTTAAGCAGTTTGTGGAGCAACCGATGCTCTGGCTTACAAGATAGGACGAAGGACTGAGGACTGAGGACTGAGGACTGAGAAGTCGGAAGCCAGAAGCCAGACTCCATGTTTCTGTCTACTGACTACTGACTACTGGCTACTGGCTACCGACTACTGGCTGGAGGCCTCTGTGGGTGTTGATTGGCTTGATCTGACGGGGCGGGTTGCGATTGTGACGGGTGCGTCCGCGAATGGGGGCATCGGCCACGCGACAGCGATTGAACTGGCGAAAGCGGGCGCGGACCTTTTCATCTGCGACGTTGACGGCGATGGGGTGCAGCAGACGGCGCGCGAAATCGAGGACCTCGGTCGGCGATGCACCGCGCGGTACTGCGACTTCGACGATTCCGAGCAGATCCTCGCGATGTTCGAGGCATTCGACCGCGCGTACGACCACGCCGATATTCTCATCAACAACGTCGGCATCGGCTCGCGGTACCGCCCGGAGAAACTGCCGCTGGAGGAGTGGCGCAGGGTTGTGCGCATCAACCTCGAAGGGACGTGGGTCTGCACGCAGGAGACGGGCCGCCGGATGATCGCGGCGGGCCGGGGCGGGAGCATCGTCAGTATCAGCTCGATCGCGGGTAGTTCCGCGCTCGGGCGGGGCAATTTCGTCTACAGCGTGACGAAGGGCGGCATCATCCAGTTCACGCGCGAACTCGCGGTCGAGTGGGCGCCGTACGGCATCCGCGTCAACGCGATCCAGCCCGCCCAGACGCGGACAACCGCGATGACGAACATGCTCAAAGACCCGCAACTCGACCCGCAGACCCTCACCGCGCGGTTCGTCCGGGGCATCCCGCTGAACCGGATCGGCGAGCCGGAGGACATCGCGCGCGCGTGCGTCTTTCTCTCATCCGATGGTGCGGGGTTCATCACCGGCCACATCCTGCCTGTCGATGGCGGCAACCTCGCGCTCAATGCCGGTGGGAGCAAGCTCTGGCCGACGGAGGACGTAGCGCCATGACGGAGACCACATCACCCGCGTTCGCGTTCGTCGGCGCGGGGTCGCTGGGGCAGGCCTTCGCCGCGCTCATCGCCCGGAGTGGGCAGGCGGTCACGCTGCTCGCGACGCCGGGAACCGCCACACATCTCCTGGAAGCGCGTGAAATCCGGCTGCGCGGCGTCGTTGATGTGACGGTTCCCGTCGCGCCCGCGCCCGCCGCACCGGGAAGTGTCGGCATCACGGCGACCCCGGCCTTGCTACCCGCCGGGGTGGGGGTGATCTTCCTCACGAAGGGGCACCAACTCGCCGGGGCGGTGGGGATGGTGCGCGCCGCGTGGCCCGTCGTGGGGGATGCCGCCGTATGGGTGGCGGGGCTGCAAAATGGCGTCGCTAAGGATGATCTGCTCGCGGACGCCTTCGGTGCGGGGCGCGTCGTCGGGGGCGCGACGATCCTCGGCGCGGAGCGAGGGACGGATGGCGGCGTCACGGTGACGAGCCTCGGCGCGACCTATCTTGGTGAGATGGCCGGGGGCGGTTCGCCGCGCGTCGACCGCGCCATCGCGGCGCTGCAACGGGCAGGCATCCCCGCCGAGTCGCCCGCCGATATTCGCAGCGTCCTCTGGTCGAAGGCGTGCAACGCGGCGGGGGTCTTCGGCGTCTCCGTCCTCGCGCGCGCGCCCGCGTCGCAGTTGTTCGTCGATCCCGGCTTGATGCGCGCGTACCTCGCGCTCGTGCGGGAGACGGCGGCGGTGGGTGCGGCGTACGGCGTGGAGGTCGGGAATTATGCGAACTTCCCGCCGATCCACACCTACGCGACGCAGCCGGAGGCGGAGATACTGGCGGCGATCCCGCCACGCACCGGCCCCGCGTCGCGCGGCGGCAGTATGCCGTCGATGACGCAGGACTTGCTCGCCGGTCGCCCGATGGAGGTCGATCAGGTCTTCGGCGACCTCGTGGAGCGCGCCGCGCGCGTGGGCGTCGCCGTGCCGCACCTCACCTTTGTCCGCGATGTGCTGCTCGGTCTCGACCGGATCACACAGGAGACGCGAGACGACTGATCGCGAGCGATTGCAACGACGGGGCGCGGGTGCGATGCTGTGAAATAGGCATCAGCCTGTTGCACCGAGACAAAAGGAGTGAGCGCGTGGCCGACATGCACCTATGTCCCGCCGATCAACTGCAAGCGTACGTCCACACTGTCTGCCTGAAGATGGGGGCAGACGAGGAGATCGCCACCGAGGTCGCCACGCATCTCGTCCGCGCGAACCTCTCCGGTCACGACTCGCACGGCGTGCTCCGCCTGTCGCAGTACGTCGCGCAGGCGGAGCGGGGCGGCCTCGTCCCCGGCGCGCACCCGGAGGTGGTGCGCGCGGTCGGCGGTACCGCCGTGATGGACGCGCAGTTCGGGTTCGGGCAGTTCTCCACGGCGGTCGCGCTCGATTGGGCGATGGAGCGCGCCCGCACACAAGGGATCGCCGCTGTCGCGTCGCGCCACGCGACGCACATTGGCCGCCTCGGCGAGTACACCGAGCGAGCGAGCGCGGCGGGGATGATCGCGATTGTCACGATTGGCACCGCCGGACCGGGGACGGGCGGCGTCGTGCCGTTCGGTGGGGCGCGGCGGTTCCTCGGCACGAACCCGTGGTCGTTCGGCGTCCCGGCGGCGGGCACGCCGAACATGGTCTACGACGCCGCGACCTCGGTCGTCGCGGAGGGCAAATTGCGCGTCGCGCGGTCGAAGAACGCATCGCTCGCGCCGGGGCTGATCGTCGATCGCGACGGCAACCCCTCGACGGACCCGAACGATTTCTACGCGGGCGGCGCGCTCCTGCCCGTCGGCGGCGCGGTCGCGGGGCACAAGGGGTACGGCCTCTCGGTCGCCTCCGCGCTGATCGCGGGACTCGCGATGATCGACGATGACCGGCCCGCGATGCCTGTTCCCTCGGCGCAAGGCGGCGCGGAGCATGTGCGCGGCCAACTGATGGGCGTCTTTGTGATCGTAATGGACCCTGGCGCATTCGGCGACCGCGACGAGTATCGGCGGCTGACCGGGGAGACGCTCGCTGCGATCAAGGAGGTGCCGCCCGCGCCCGGCACGGCGGAGGTGCTCATCCCCGGCGAGCCGGAGATTCGCTCGCGGGCCGCGCGCATGAAGGAAGGCATCCCGCTCCCCGACGCCATCTGGCAGGACCTCGTGGGCGTCGGCGAACGGTTGGGCGTGGCGATGCCGGGGGCCTAACCCCACCGATTACCAAACCAATCCCCTCCCCTCTCCATCGCCATCGTGAACTGAGCACATCGAAGCCTTCAGGCGATGGCTCCGTACGAGAGGGGCTGGGGGTGAGGAAGGATGAGCGCGCATGGTCACGGTTTTCTCCACGCCCATCGAGCGGGAGACGGACGTCTATCGGCAACTCGGCGTGCGGACGATCATCAACGCGCGGGGCGCGACGACCGCCGTTGGGGGCACGCTGATGCCGCCGGAGGTGACGGCGGCGATGGCGGAGGCAGCCAAAGGGTTCGTCGTCCTCGATGAATTGAACGCGGCGGTGGGTGCCCAGATTGCGGCGGCGACGGGCGCGGAGGCGGGCTACGTCACCTCCGGCTCGGCGGCGGGGATGTTACTCGCGGCGGCGGCCTGCATCACCGGTACTGACATGGCGCGCATCCGCCGGTTGCCGGACACAACCGGGATGCCGAACGAGATCATCATCCACCGCGCGCACCGCATCAACTACGATCAGATGTTCCGCGCGCCCGGCGCGAAACTGGTAGAAATCGGCATTCCGAGCGCCACCGAGCGATGGGAGTACGAATCCGCCTTTTCCGAGCGCACCGCCGCCGTCGCCTTCGTGGATTCACCCTCTATCGGCTCCGGCGCGCTCGACTTCGCGACCATCGTGGATGTTGCACACGCCCACGATGTGCCGGTGATCGTGGATGCGGCCTCGACGCTACCGCCCGTCGGCCACCTGACACGCTGGATTGCGGCGGGGGCGGACCTCGTCATCTACAGCGGTGGTAAGGGGATGCGCGGCCCGCAGGACTCCGGCCTCCTCGCGGGGCGTGCGGACTTGATCGCCGCCGCGAAGGCGAACGGCAACCCGAACGCCGGGATTGGCCGCGCGATGAAGGTGAGCAAGGAGGCGATGGTCGGCCTCGCCATCGCGCTCGACCGCTTCTTGCACCACGACCACGACCGGGATTTTGCCGAGCATCGCGCGCAGGCAGAACAGATCATCGGTGGGGTGGCGCACCTCCCCGCCGTTGTGTGCGAGTTGATCGCGGACCCGGAGCGGTACCCCATGCCCGTCGCGGTCGTTCGTCCGGTCGGGGGTGCGTGGTCGCCCGCCGCCGTGCGGGACGCCCTGACGACGGGCGAGCCGCGCGTCTTCGTCAATGTCGAACTCGGCGGCATCGGCATCAACACGCACTGCCTGCGCGACGGGGACGTAGAGCAGATCGTCGCGCGTCTCGTCGTGGCGCTCGCCCCTGCGTGATGGACGCCGACGCTACCAGCCGAACTGCCGGATGAGAAATGTGCTGCCGACGTGGAGCACGATAGGCGAGCCGTGCGGGCAGACGGTCGGGCTGGCGGTCGTGCCGAGGCGACGGAGGAGATCGTGCATCGCGTCGAGCGAGAGCGGCTGGCCCCGACGGAGCGCGGAACGGCAGGCGAGCGCGGTGCAGAGACGGTCGCGCCAGGCGTCCGTGCCGTCGTTCGCGTGCTCGTCCGCCTCGTTGAGGGCGTCGAGGAGCAGCGGGCCGAGGCCATCAACCCCGGCGAGCGCGGCGGGCGGGGAGCGGAGCAGGAAGGTGTTGCGCCCCCACATCTCGCAGGCGACGCCGACCATCGCGAGATCCGGCGTCCGCTCCGTCAGGCGGCGGGCGTCGGCGGGTGAGAGCGTGAGGACAAGCGGCTCAACTTCTTCCATGCGCTCCGGTTCGTGCGCCGCGCGGTCGTGCAGATGCTCGTAGATCACTCGCTCGTGGGCGCGGTGCTGATCGACGAGATAGAGACCATCTACCCCCTCCGCGAGGATCAGCCGATCCTCCAGTTGCCCGACAATTCGGAGCGCCGGCAAATTGCTTTTTGGCACCGTCGCATTGGTGATTACTGATTCTGATGACCACTCGCGCAACCCGTTAAGTGAGACAATTCCTCGTATTTCCTCCCCTTCCCCCGTGGGGAAGGGGGCCGGGGGGTTAGGGAGAAAAGAGAAATCCGCGTCGTCCGGCGGCAGCGCGGGAAGGCGACCGAGGGCGGCGCGCGTCGCCTCCGCGAGGGCGGCGCCGAGCGCGGCGGCGTGGGCGAGGCGAACTTCCGCCTTCGCGGGGTGGATATTCACATCCACGGCATCGGGCGGCACGGTCAGGCGGAGAATGGCGAGCGGATGCCGCCCGCGCGGGAGCAGCGGGCGATATGCCGTCTCGAACGCGGACGCGAGCGGCGGGCACTTGACGCAGCGCCCGTTGACGATCAGCGTGATCGCCGACCGTCCGGGGCGCGACGCCGCCCGATCGCCGAGCATCCCGCCAATCGTGCCCTCCGCAACCTCAATGTCGATGGGCAGCAGGTGCGCCGCCACGGTCGGGCCGTAGAGCGCGGCGGCGGTGTCCGCGAGCGCGCCGGTGCCGGGGGTACGAAAGGCGGTGTGGCCATCGAACGCGAGCGTGAAGGCGACGGCGGGGTGCGCGAGCGCGAAGCGGCGCACCAGTTGGCCGATCTGCTGCGCCTCGACGCGCGGCGTGCGGAGGAACCGCCGCCGTGCGGGGAACGAGGCGAAGAGGTCGCGTACGGTGACGGTCGTGCCCCGGCTGCGCGCCCGGCGTCCGCGCTCAACCACGTCGCCGTTACGGATGCGCAGGAGCGTGCCCGCCGCCTCCCCATCCGTCGCGGTGTGCAGCAGCACATCCGCCACGCTGGCGATGGAGGGGAGCGCCTCGCCCCGGAAGCCGAGCGTGCGCACGCGGAGCAGGTCGTCAAGATCGCGCAGTTTGCTCGTCGCGTGGCGCTGGAACGCGAGATCGACCTCGCCCGCCGTGATGCCGCAGCCATCATCGGCGACGCGCAGGGCGTCGATGCCGCCACCGCGCACATCGACGCCGATCTGTCGCGCCCCGGCATCGAGCGCGTTCTCGACCAACTCCTTGACGACGGCGGCGGGCGTCTCGATCACCTCGCCCGCCGCGATCCGCTCCGCGACGGCGGCGGGCAGCACGGCAATCGTCGCCCGCACGGCGGTTTGCATGACTACGCCCCCCGCGCCAGGGTGGGCGTGCCGAGGACGAGCCGCGCCCGCCGCTGCACCCGGTCCAGCATCGCGATCGCCTCCAGCGGCGTCATCCGTGCGAGGTCGAGCGCCGTCAGGTCGTCCAGCAGCCCATGCATCCCCTCCGTGTCCATCGGCACGCCCGCCAACGCCGTCTGTCGCACGGAGCGGATTGCAATTTGCGCATCTCCATTGGGGCTGTGCCCGTTCCCATTCCCGTTTAGTATCTCTTTCTCCGTGTTCCTCTCTGTCTCCTCCGTGTCTCGGTGGTTCAGTATCTCCCACGCCCGTTCGACGACATGCGGCGGCAGACCGGCGAGGCGGGCGACGTGGATGCCGTAACTCTTGCCCATCGCGCCCGGCGTGATGCGGTGGAGGAACGTCACCTCGCCGTCCTCCTCCGCGACGGCGGCGCAGGCGATGTGGACACCAGGGAGATGCCCCGCCTGCTCGGTCAGGTTGTGGTAGTGCGTGGCGAAGAGCGTCCGGGCGCGCACCCGCTCGACCAAATCCTCGACGACGGCGCGCGCGATGGCGATGCCGTCGTCCGTGCCGGTGCCGCGCCCGACCTCATCGAGCACGATCAGGGAGCGCGGCGTCGCGTGGCGGAGGATGGCGGCGGTCTCCATCATCTCGACGAGGAAGGTGCTCGCGCCCGCCGCGAGGTCGTCCTGCGCGCCGATTCGCGTGAAGATACGATCGACGATGCCAATACGCGCCGATTCCGCCGGGACGAAGGAGCCAACCTGCGCCATCAGCACGATCAGCGCGACCTGCCGGAGGTACGTGCTCTTGCCCGCCATGTTCGGTCCGGTGAGCAGCAAGAGTTGGTGCGTCTCCGTGTCGAGTATCGTGTCGTTCGGGATGAAGGTGTCGCCCGCGTTCTCCAGCGACGCCTCGACGACCGGGTGCCGCCCCGCGACGATCTGGAGCGCGGTGTCGTCGGTGAGCACCGGGCGGATGTAGCGATGCTGCACGGCGCGGTCCGCGAGCGCGCAGAAAACATCGACGTGCGCGACGGCCCGCGCCGTGCCGAGCAGCACCGGGGCCGCCGCGCCGATCTCCCGCAGCACGCCGCGATACAATTCATCCTCCCGCGCGGTGATGCGCTCCTCGGCGTGGAGGATCGTCGCCTCCCACTCCTTCAGCGCGGGCGTGACGAACCGCTCGGCGTGCGTGAGCGTCTGCGTGCGGCGGTAGTCGTCGGGGACGTGCGGCAGGTTCGGGCGCGACACCTCGATGCCGTAGCCGAAGACGCTGTTGTACTTAATCTTCAGCGAGCGGATGCCCGTGCGCTCGCGCTCCGCCGCCTCCATCGTCGCGATTGTCTCGCGCCCGTGCGTCGCGGTGTGCACGAGGGCGTCGAAGTCCGCGTCGTAGCCGGGGCGGACGCGGCGCGACGCCTCCTTGCCCTCCGGCACGAGGACGGCGCGCGTAATTAACGCCGCGACACTCGTGCATGGGTCGAGGTGGGCGGCGAGTGTATCGAACGCGGGTGCGTCGGTGGCGTGCAGGAGCGTCACGAGCGTCGGGACGGCGTGGAGGGCGTCGCGGAGCGCGAGCAATTCGCGCGGCGTTGCGGCCTCTTGCCGGGCGCGGGCGGTCAGGCGCTCCATATCCCCCAAGCCCGCGAGCAGCGTCAATGTCTGCATCCGCAGCGTCGTGCGCGCGACGAATGCCTCGACCGCGTCCAGCCGCTCCTCGATGGCGGCGCGGTCGGTGAGGGGCTGGGCAAGGATGCGCCGCAGGAGGCGCCCGCCCATCGCCGTCTTCGTGCCGTCCAGCGTGCCGAGCAGCGAGTGCGCCGCCGTCTGCGTCCTGCCCGTCCAGTGCAGCTCCAGGTTGCGGCGCGTGGCGGCGTCGAGGTGCATCGTGCCGTCGGTCTGATACGTCCGCAGCCCGGTGAGAAGCGGGAGGAGCATCGCGTTCGACTCGCCGAGATACGCGAGGATCGCCCCGGCGGCGCGGATCGCGAGGGGCGACCGCGCGCAGCCGAATGCCTCCAGCGAGACGACGCCGAAGTGGCCCTGCAACGCCTCGGTCGCCGTCTGCAAGCCGAAGAAGCGCGCGTCGTACGGCGTGACGTGGCCGGGGGTCTGCGGCCGCCCGTGCGGGAAGGGTTCAGGGTCCTCGGGCGACTCCGGCTTCGGCACGAGGCACTCGCGCGGCCCGATGCGCAGGAGGTCGTTCTCCACCGCGACGCGGCAGAGCGCAGGGTCGCCGTCCGCGAACTCCGTGACGGCGAACTCGCCCGTCGTCACATCGACGTACGCGAGGCCGTACCCCGCCGGGCCGGGGCAGAGCGCGGCGAGATACGAGTTCTCCTTCGCGGGGAGCATCGCGGGTTCGGCGACCGTCCCCGGCGTGACGACGCGCACAACGGCCCGGTCCACCAGCCCGCGCCCCGCCTCGGAGGTCTGCTCGCAGATGGCGACGCGGAACCCCTGCCGCAGCAGCCGCGCGAGGTACGAGTGCGCCGCGTGGTACGGCACCCCGGCCATCGGCACGCGCCCGTCCTTGCCGAAGGGGCGGCCCGTCAGCGTAATGTGCAGGGCCTGTGCGGCGACCTTCGCGTCCTCATCGAACATCTCGTAGAAGTCGCCCATCCGGAACCAGAGGATCGCGTCCGGGTGCTGCGCCTTCATGTCGAGATATTGCCGTCGCGCCGGTGTCACCATCGTCCCGCCCCTGCCTGACCCACCATGTAGGGACGGAGTATACCATCGCCCGTGCAGGCATGATGCGTACCTGATGCGACGGTCATGCTGATCGAGGCTCGGTAAGAAGCCGGATAGTACGCCGTTGTCCCCGAAGAGGAAAATGCTCATATCCCGTTTGACGAAGCGCATGTATCGTACTACACTAAACAAAGTAAGGCGCTTGAGGTGGAAAGGGCACCATTTACTTCCGAGCAATGGCCTCGCGGACGTTGTGACGAAGACTGATGCGGGAGTTGCCCGTCCCGCCAAGCGCCTTCACTCTTGCCTCCGATACAGTAGCCCCCGTTTCACCCAACCCCGGCTCTCAAAATCGTGTTGCCGAGCGATGGAGAGGCTCTCGACCCAGAGTTCGTGCGGCAGCACTTCATGGGGACGCTGCTACGTCTCATCCTTCTTACGGGGTGGGATTTCAATCGTTTCGCGCGTGACCGTGCCGGTTTTCGGGTTGAGGTGAAGGATGACGCCGGTGCTCGGCGTGTCGTCCCCATCCTCCCATTCCTCGTCGCCTTCATCCCACGGGGGGTACTGCGGCGGGGCCTCGCCGCGCACGGCGGTGACGCGGGGATAGTCGGCGTCCGGGATTAGTTTGCCTTTCGCGTCGAGCAGTTTGACGCCGAAACGCCACTCGTCGCCGTAATCGAAGAGGAAGAGGAACTCCTTCTTGCCGGTCTTGCCGGGGTAGGGCACATCGCGGATGAGGATGTCGTCCACATCGGGCGCTTCATCGAAGTCGGAGAGGAGGGGCAGGTCAAGCCCTTCGAGCGCTTCGAGTCCCGCGAGACTGGTGGGGAAGAGCGCGTCCGCGAGCGCCGATTCCGGGTCGGGTTCTTCGTCGTCCGGCCCCCAATCTTCGAGCAGGTAGCGCTGGAGCGCCTCGGACATCTTCGCGGGGTCGGCGTTCGGGTCGCTCTCGAGCAGTTGAGCGAACTCCTCGATCAGCGGGCGTTCCTCATCCGAGGCTTCACTGACGGCCTCCTTGAGCATTGCGACCATCTCCGCCTGGAGCTTCTTCATGTCAAGATCGGCGGGGAACGACCCGGTCGGGACGAAGTCCGGGTCCTCGATGGTTTGCGCGAGTTTCCGCATTTCCGACCCCTCGGGGAAGAAGTCAATGACGCTCTCGATCTCGTCGCCGCCCCAGTCGTCCATATGGTAGGCGTATTCCGTCGTGCGGTCCCACGCCTTGCCGCTCAGGTAGAACGACCAGAGGTGATCGTCACCGAATTGATAGGCGTCGAGAATCGCGAAGCCGAGATCGCCGAGCGTGCTGTTCGCGGCGATTTCAATCTCGCGCTGAATCTCCGTCGCGTTCTCCGTCGCATACCCGGCCATGCAGCCGAGGATGCGGGCGCGGAAGGTGTAGATCGGCGGTTCGGGCGTGAAATCCTGCTGCGACATCGTCCATCCTCCTCGTGCGACGTGCGGGCCGGGGTTTCTGCGATTGCGTCCAGTATACGACGCGCGCCGGATCGTGCACCGATGTTGAAGCCGGGGAGAACCGCAAAGGACACAAAGAGAAACCGGGGAATTAATACAGAGCGTGCAGAGAGCACAGAGTTCACAGAGCAATCCTCTTTTTCCCTCTGTGCCCTCTGTGTGCTCCGTGTCCTCAGTATTAAATCCCTCTTGGTGTCTCTGCGGTTCTCCCCGGCTTCCCCTTCGGGTTCTTATGTGACCGCGACCGAGACGCGGCGAGCGCTGAGGATGCGGCGGACGAGCCAGAGGATGCCGACGGGAATGAGTGTGCAGTACGCCTTGCCGATCACCTGGCCGGTGATGAAATTGAGCGACCCGAACGCGAGGTAGAGGAAGATCGCGCTGTCCACGATGTCGCCGATGGTGTTCGCGACGATCATCGCGACGAGCCAGTATCGCCGCCGCAGAGGCGTGTAGATCGTGAAGTCCGCCAGTTCCCCGAACAGGAAGGCGACGCCGCTCGCGAGGGCGAACTGCTTCGAGACGAAGACGGAGAGCAGCGCGCCGATCAGGATGGCGACGACGGCCCACCACCGCCCAAGGGTGTCCTGCACGAGGTCGCGGAACTCGAAGCAGAGGCCGGCGAAGAAGACGCCCGCCGGGGCCATCAGCCCGAAGCCGACGGGCACGACGCCGAACCGCTCGATTGCCCAGTTCGCCCCGACGATGGCGGCGACGTACCCCGCGAGCAGCAGGAAGCCGATGGTGCGCCGGTTCAGCGTCATGCGTGCGCTTCTTTTACGACCTTCGCGCTCGCCGTGATCGTGATGCCACCGCGCGGTTTCTGCACGACCGTCGTGCGCACCCAATGCGGCGCGCACGCCGCCATGATGTCTCGCGCGACCCGTTCCGCGAATGCCTCGCCGAAGATGCCTGTGTTGCGGAAGGTCTGGAAATAGAGCTTGAGCGACTTCGACTCGATGCACGACCGATCCGGACGATACGTGATCGCCACCTCGTACCAGTCGGGCTGGCCCGTCACGGGGCAGAGCGCCGTCACCTCGTCGGAGACCATCCGCACAACCGTCACCGCCGTCGGGGCCGGGAAGGTATCGAGTCCGGCGAAGTCGTCCGCATGGGGTTTGAGATGGTGGAAGGGTTGATCGGTCATGTATTCCTCCCTCGAAGGGCCGGGCATCGGCGCGTGGTGTTTGCGTCGGTCTTCGCGACGCCGTTTCGGTGCCGGGGTCGCGCAAACCGACGAAGTATAGCACGGGGAAACCATTGCGCGGCGGACCGGAACGTGCGATGGTATGGGGGACGAAAGGAGTGCCGTATGGGCAAAAAAGACAAGGGCGGCAAAGAAGTCCGGAAGCCGAAGAAGCCGAAGGCATAACCGGCCGCAACCGGAACGCACCGACCATGACACAGCCGCGCTCATGGTCGGTGCGTTTGTGTGCATGACCCGTACGAGAACTCAATCGGTTTGTCCCCCGTTGCCGCAGTGTGCGACAATGCGCCGCCGGGCCGGGTGCGACTGGCCCGGTGTGATGTGCGTGGGCGAATGGAGTACGTAGGAGAACGACGGCGTGGCAACAGATCTCGCGCGGGACCGCGAGCGGGCGTGGGCACTCTTTTGCGAGTGGACCGAGAGCGAAAGCCTCCGCAAGCATGTGCTGGCGGTCGAGGCGGCGATGCGCGCGTACGCGCGGCGCTCCGATGAGGACGAGGAGGCGTGGGCGGTCGTTGGCATCCTCCATGACCTCGACTACGAGCGGTACCCGACGATGGACGGCACCGGCCACCCGTACAAGGCGGTCGAATACTTGCAGTCGGTCGGCTACCCGGAGGTCGTCACGCGGGCGATCCTCTCGCACGCGGAATACAGCGGCGTTGCGCGGCAAACACCGATGGAGCACACGCTCTTCGCCGTGGACGAGTTGACCGGCTTCATCAGTGCGGTCGCGCTCGTGCGCCCCTCGAAGCGGGTGATGGATGTGGACGCGAAGTCCGTGCGGAAGAAGATGAAGGACAAGGCGTTCGCGCGGGCCGTGAGCCGCGACGACCTGACCAAAGGCGCGGAGGAACTCGGCATGGAATTTGATGACCATGTCGCGTTCACCGTCACGGCCTTAACGGTACAGGCGGAGCGACTTGGGCTTGCGGGAGAAGGACTGAGGACTGAGGACTGAGGGGGCGCACGGCTCTATGCTCCTACCTTGCTCCTCGTTGCGAAGAAAGAGAGGAATGACTGCGTGAGTATGACGCACACAGAGAGCGCCACCCGTGTATCACGGCGGCACGCGCTCGCCCTCGGCGCGGCGGGTGTCGCGTCGGCAGCACTGGCCGCGTGCGGTGGCGGCAGCAGCGCGACGGAGACGCCGAAGGGTAATACTCCCGGTGGATTGGTGGCCACCCTGCAAGCGGCCGCGTCGGCGGCCCCAGCGGGCGCGGCGAGCACCGCGCAGACGATTGCCTCCAGCGCGCCCGGCAGCGGCGCGGCGCAGCCAACGACAGCATCAACCGCAGCAACGCCAACCGCAGCGGGAACGCAGAAACCTGTCGGCACGACTGCGGCGACAACGACGGCACCGACCGCCGCCGGGGCGACGACGGCAGGCAATACGGCGAATGTCGCCAGCCGCGACAACAAGTACAAGAGCGCGCCGCCACTGACGATTGACAAAGCGAAGAAGTACACGACGACAATCACTACGAACAAGGGGGCGATGAAGGCGGACCTCTACACCGACATCGCGCCGAACACGGTCAACAGTTTCGTTTTTCTCGCGAACGACCACTTCTATGACGGTGTCATCTTCCATCGCATCGTCGCGGGCTTCGTCATCCAGGGTGGCGACCCGACGGGAACCGGCACGGGCGGACCCGGCTACAAGTTCAACGATGAGCCGATCCCCGCGAACCGCAACTACGAGAAGGGGACGCTCGCGATGGCGAACAGCGGCCCCAATACGAACGGCAGCCAGTTCTTCATCTGCGTCGACAACTTGCAGGGGAAACTGGACAAGAAATACACGATCTTCGGCAAGGTGACGGAGGGCTTGGATGTGATCGACAAAATCCTTGCCGTGCCGCGCACTGCAGGCAGCGATAACGCACAGTCCAAACCAACCGAGAAGGTCTTCATGCAGACGGTGACGATTCAGACGCAGTAGTGAGTAACGAGTAACGAGTAATGAGTCTACAGTACGAAGAGCGAGCGTTACTACTCGTTACTCGCTACTTCCCGAAGGGGGAATGACATGGCAGGCACGAACAACCAGTACGCGACGCAGGGTGCGCCGAAGTTTGCGCTGGAGCGCGGCAAGACATACAAGGCGAAATTTGAGACGAGCATGGGAGATTTCGAGGCGGAGTTGTACAGCGACACCGCGCCGATGAGCGTCAACAACTTCGTCTTCCTCGCAAACGAGGGCTTCTACGACGGCGTCGTCTTCCATCGCGTCGTGCCCGGCTTCGTCGTACAGGGCGGCGACCCGACGGGCACAGGGTCGGGTGGCCCCGGCTACAAGTTCGCCGATGAGGACATCCCGCACCACCGCAACTATGAGAAGGGCACCCTGGCGATGGCGAACAGCGGCCCGAACACCAACGGCAGCCAGTTCTTCGTCTGCGTCGATAACCTCACCGGCAAATTGCCGAAGCAGTACAACGTCTTCGGCAAGGTGACCGATGGCATGGATGTGGTGGACAGCATGGTGCAGGTGCCGCTCCTCCCCGGTGGCGACGGCGCGCGCTCCAAGCCGCAGGATGCGATCACGATCAATAAAGTCACGGTAGCGAGTAACGAGTAACGAGTAACGAGTAACGAGAGTAGGAATGACGCAGTTCGCGAGAGAATCCGGTGGTGGCGGACTTTAGCCCGCCACCACCGGGGGAATCGCCCCCGATGCGTAAATCCTAAGGGGATTCCTTCTCGTTACTCGTTACTCGTTACTCTGACCGCAGGGAGTGGCTGTGCGATTATTCCTGGTGCGGCACGGGGAGAGTACGTACAACGCGGAGGGGCGCATCCAGGGCCAGCAGGATGCTCCCCTTTCCGAGCGCGGGCGGCAACAGGCGCAGTGGATCGGGGAGCGGTTGCGCTCCTACGACTTTGATGCCTGCTATGCGTCCGACCTCGCGCGCGCGGCGGACACCGCCCGCGCGATCATGCGGCACCACCCCGACACCCCATTCGCGTTCACGACGTTGCTGCGTGAGATCGGGTTCGGCACGTTCGAGGGGCTGCTGATGCCCGAGATTGAGAAGACGTACCCGGACGAGTACGCGCAGTGGATGGAGGCGCGGCGGGATTTCACCCCGCCCGGCGCGGAAAGCGTCCATGAACTGCACGACCGCGCGGGTCGCGCGCTCGCATGGCTGCGGGATCGCGGACATGAGGGGACGGTGCTCGTCGTCGCGCATGGCGGCCTGCTCACCTCATTCCTCGCGCAGATCCTCGATTTGGGCTTCGACGCCCGTTACCGCTTCCACTTCGACAACACCGCATTCACCGTCGTCGAGGATGGTATCTGGGGGCCACGCCTCCTCCTCTGCAACGACACTTCCCACCTCGGCTCGGACGCCGCCTTCCCGTAGGGATTCTTGAACCACAGAGGCACAGAGGGCACAGAGGAAGAAGTGAGAGACGAAGAAAAGAGGAGGCGCGCATCGCGCGGTGGGCAGCGTGACCACCGTTCCTCATCCACCTACTCCCCGAATGAATCCCGTTTGTCTTCTGTTCTCACATCTCTTCTCTCCTCTCGGTGTCCTCTGTGTCTCTGTGGCTAACCTTCCCCTCCTCAGCGGTGAGTTTGGCGGCAAGGCGGCGGAGGGCGATGGCGCGCCAGCCGAAGGCGTCGTAGTGCCACACGCCGCGTCCCCGGCGCGGTGGTTGCAGCAGGGTAGGCGGGAAGCCGTACGCCGCACCGAACTCGATTAGCAGGTCGCGATCCGCGCAGAGGACGTGGCAGTACTCGCCGGTGCCGAAATGCGGGTGCGACCAGCGGAAGAAGTGCAGCGCGATCCCGCCCGTCTGCGCGAAGGCGACTGCCTCCCGCACCGCCCGCCGCTCGAAGACCCGGATTGGCATCGCCATCGTATGCGTCATTGGGAAAGAATAAACCACAGAGGCACAGAGGATACAGAGGAGGGAAAAGAAGAGGGAGAGAGCATACCGATTTCTCTCATCCCCTCCTTTTCTCCCTCTCTGTGCCCTCTGTGCCTCTGTGGTTCAAAGCATCTCTCCTCAGATCGACGGCTTGAGTTGGCAACCATCGACGGCGATGTTCGCGCCGGTGACGAGGCTAGCGCGGGCCGAGCAGAGGAAGACGCAGACATCGGCGATCTCCTCCGGCGTGCCGAAGCGACCGAGGGGCATGTCGTTCGCGATGAAGGTAGCGATGCCCTCGGGGTCGCGCTCCTTGCGCCGCGCCCAGCCGCCGCCCTCAAACATAATCGAGCCGGGGGAGACGGCATTGACGCGGATGCCGTCCGGCCCCAATTCCTTCGCCAGCGAGCGGGCGTACATGATTTCCGCCGCCTTCGCCGCGTTGTACTGCGGGGAGCCGCCGACCTGCCAACCGGAGACGGACGAGATAATCAGGATCACGCCGCCCCGCTGCGCGCGCATCAGCGGGGTCGCCGCGCGGCTCGCGCGCACTGCCGCGTTGAGGTTCACGTCGAAGGTGTACGCCCACGCATCGTCGGTGTCGCCGCCCTTGCCGCCGCCGACGTTGTTCACGAGGATGTCCAGCCCCCCAAAGGCGTCCGCCGCCTCGCGGACGACGCGCTCCACATCGGCGGCGACCGTCAGATCGCCGGTGAGCGCGACGACGTCCGCGCCTGTCTCCCGCAGTTGTGTCGCCGCCGCCTCGACATCTGCGGCGGTGCGGGCAGCGAGCGCGACGCGGACACCCTCCGTCGCCAACCCCCGCGCGATGGCGAACCCGATGCCACGACTCGCGCCCGTCACCAGCGCCCGTTTGCCGGTCAGTTGAAGGTCCAATGGTTCGCTCCTTCTCGAAAGTGCTGAGTGCCATAGGGAAGTGCTGAGTGCTGAGTGCTATGCTACTGCATCGGGAAGGGGTTTGGTGATACTGTGTGGCGGAAATCATTGGATACTCGCAGATTATGGAGGTCATGCATTGGGCACTCAGCACGACCGACAGATGGCACCCAGCACTGAGCACTCGTTGGACGCGGAACTGTCGGCGTTCGTGACGGAGGGGATGGCGCATTACCATGTGCCGGGCGTCGCGGTCGGCATCTACCACGATGGCGTGGAGCAGGTCGGCGGTTTTGGCGTCACGAATCTGAACCACCCGCTGCCGGTGGACGCGCGCACGCTCTTTCAGATCGGCTCGATCTCCAAGACCTTCACCGGCACGGCGGCGATGCGCCTCGTGGAGGCGGGGAAACTCGATCTCCAGGCACCGATCCGCACCTATCTGCCCGGCCTCAATCTCGCGGACGCGGACGCGACCGAGCGCGCGACAATGCAGCATTGCCTGACGCACACGGGCGGCTGGCTGGGCGATTATTTCGACGATCTCGGCGCGGGCGACGACGCGCTCGCGCGGATTGTGGCAAAGATGGCGGATGTGCCGCAGGTCGCACCGCTCGGCACGCTCTGGTCGTACAACAACGCCGGGTTCTACCTCGCGGGCCGCGTGATCGAGGCGATCACCGGCAAGCCGTTCGAGGCGGCGTTGCAGGAACTCGTGCTCGACCCGCTCGGCCTCGCGCGCACCTTCTTCTTCGCGCGCAACGTCATCACGGAGCGGTTCGCGGTGGGGCACAATGTCAAGGGCGACACGCCGGAGGTCGCGCGCCCGTGGGAGTTGCCGCGCACCGTGAACGCCGCCGGTGGCCTGATCTCGGACATTGGCGACTTGTTCACCTACGCCCGCTTCCACATGGGCGACGGCACGGCGGCGGATGGCTCGCGCGTCCTCTCGCCGGAGAGCATCGCGTACATGCAGTCGCCGCTCTTCGACAAGGGGCACGACGGCGAGATGGGGCTGACGTGGCATCTCAATACCGTTGGCGGCGTCCGCACGGTGCGGCATGGCGGCGGGACAGTCGGCCAGCAGACGTTGCTCGTCCTCGCGCCGTCGCGCAACTTTGCCCTCGTGGTGCTGACGAACTCCAGCCGTGGCAGCGAGTTGCACGGCGCGGTGACGACGTGGATTCTGAAGCGCCATCTCGGCATCGACGAGCTGGAACCGGCGCTGCTCGACCTGACGGCGGACGCACTCGCCCCATATGTCGGGCGCTACCGCGCCGCGATGAACGACCTTGACCTGACTGTGCGCGATGGCGGGCTGGTGCTGCAAATGACGCCGCGCGGTGGCCTCCCGCGCGCGGACGAGCCGGAGCTCCCGCCGCCCGTGCGCGTCGCGCTCGCCGGGGAGAACCTGCTCATCGTCCTCGACGAGCCGATCAAGGGCAACCGGGGCGAGTTCATCCGCGACCCGGACGGCACGGTTGGCTGGCTTCGCCTCGGCAGCCGTGCGCACCGGCGAGTGGGGTAGGGGAAGGCTAGCCACGGAGACACAGAGGACACAGATTCTTCCTCTATGCCCTCTGTCGGGTGCCCTTTGGGCAGATGTGGCGAATCCCTTTTTTGAATCGACTCAACCTTCGGTGGAGAGATGCCGTTCCAGGAAGGCGGCGGTCGCCTCCGCGCAGTGGATGCGGTTCGGCAGGCGGACGAAGCCATGCCCCTCGTGTTCGTAGCGGAAATACTCGACCTCCCGACCGAGGGTGCGCAGGGTGTCCACGATCTGCTCGGACTCGCCAATCGGCACGCGCGGGTCGTTCGTGCCGTGGAAGACGAGCAGCGGCGCGACGATGCGCTCCGCCTTGTGGATCGGGCTGACGGAGACGAGGAAGTCGCGGTCGTCCTCCAGATTCCCATACTCCGCCTCGCGCAGTTTGCGCCGCCACGGGCCGGTCTTCTCCAGGAGCGTGACGAAGTTCGCGATGCCGAAGAGTTCGACGCCGCAGCGCCAGCGCTCCGGGTACGTCGTCAGCGCGGCGAGCGTCATGAACCCGCCATACGAGCCGCCCATCACGGCGATCCGCTCCGCCGGTGCGGTGCCAGAGGCGATCAGCCAAGCGGCGGCCGCGTCGAGGTCCGCGACGGAGTCCATCCGCTTCCGCACGTCGTCCATGTGCCCATAGGCCTTCCCGTAGCCCGTGCTGCCGCGCACATTGGTGGCGAGGACGGCGAAGCCGCGATGGACGAAATACTGGACGTTCGGGCTGAACATCGGGCGGGCCTGCCCCTCCGGCCCGCCGTGCACGGAGATAACCGTCGGCAGCGGCCCGCTGACGCCGCGCGGGCGATAGAGGAACGCGGGGCACACGAGGCCGTCGAAACTCGTGTAGTGGACCAACTCCGGCTCCACGAGCGCGTCAATCGGGATGCCCGCGCGGGAGGCGTTCGTGATCTGTCGCGCTCGCCCGGTGGCGGTCTCCACGCCCCAGATGTTGCCGTTGCGCGTCGCGCCGTAGTGCGCGAAGACGAGGGTGCCACCGTCCCGCGAGAGATCAAGACCCGCGATCACGCCGTCCGGCACGCCGCTGACGGCGACGGGTTTGTCGTTCACGGTGAGATGGAGGCGGCTGTAGCCATCCTCGTTGACGGTGTAGGCGACGACGCGGCCATCATCGGTCGCCGTCAGTTCCTCGGCCTCCCACGTCGTCTCCGCAAGGTAGCGCATCTCCCCCGTTGTCAGGTCGAGCGACGCGGGGGCGCGGAACTCCCGATCCCGGTTGGAGATGAGCAGGAGCGCCGTCTCCCCGACGAATCGCGGGCTGGCATGGATCGCCTCGCCCTCGTGCGCCGTCAGCAATCGCGCCTCGCCGCTCGCCAGATCGAGCAGGAAGAGATCGGTGTCGAGGTAGGTGTTCAACCGCGTGAACAGGAGCGACCGCCCATTCGGGTGCCACGCCAGCGCCATGTTCGTGCTGTCGTGCCGATAGACCATCGTCGCCGGCCCATCGAGTGGGCGGATGTACAGGTCGGAGAACCGCTGGTCGCGCGCGTTGGAGGCGTACGCGAACCGGGAGCCGTCCGCGCTCCATGCGCCCCACGAGTGGATCACGTCCGGGTCGGTCTCCAGCGGCCGTGCGTCCGCGCCATCAGGCGTCACGGTGTGCAGCCCCTGCCGCTCGTTGCCGCCGGTGTCCATGCCGTAGAGGATGTGCCCGCCGTCCGGCGCATAGGCCACCGTGGCGACGCGCTCCGTGTGAAAGGTCAACTGATCCGGCCAGCCGCCTTCGATGGGGATACTCCATGCCTGCGGCACACCCGTGATGTCGGAGAGGAACGCCACCCGCGCACCATCCGGGCTGATGGTCGGGCTGTACGCATTGCGGACATTCAGGAAGCGCGAAAACTCGAACTGTGGCATGTGCCCCTCCCCTCTTGCCGTGCTCTCGCGAGAGACCGCCGGCAATTTACTCCGCGCGCGCCTTGCCGGGGTTGGCGAGTTGATCCTGGCACCACTGGTACAGCCCCTCCAATACGGGCGTCACGGCGGCGAGGAACGCCTCGTCCGTCTCGGCGCGCCGCCGCATCCCAGAGGTGACCGCCGCGATGCCGGGCGACCACTGTGTCAGGCTCTTGTCGCTCGTCTCCGCGCCCCGCAGCACCATCGACATCAGCGCGAGCGCCGGGTCCGTCAGTTCGTAGTGGACGCGCAGCGCGTCGAAGCCCGTGCGCGACCCCTGATGGCGGAGCGCAGCCTGCGGGTGGTGGAAGGCGGTCGCGCCGTTCTCCCCGGCGTACGCCATCACCTCATTTTCCGGCAGAATCGCAATCTCCGCCGTCGGGTCGATGAAGGTGCGGATCGTCCAGATCATCGCCGCCCGGTCCAGTCGTACCCCCGCGCGCGTCACCCACTGCATTGGCGATTCCCTTTCGTTGCTCTGCTCTCGGGTCCTATTTCTGTCGCGATCATACCACCGCTCCCCGTTACTCGTTACTGGCCCCTCGTTACTCGCTACTCGTTACTGCTGCCGGGAACTGGCGGCGGGAAAGGTCGGCGTAGCGACCGTTGAGGCGGAGCAGTTCGTCGTGGGTGCCGCGCTCCGCGACTGCGCCGTCCTCGATGACGAGGATCAGATCGGCGTTGCGGATCGTGCTCAAACGATGGGCAATGACGACGCTCGTGCGGCCCGCGAGCAGGGTGCTGAGGGCGTGCTGGATCGTCGCCTCCGTGCGCGTGTCGATGTTGCTCGTCGCCTCATCGAGGATGAGGATGCGCGGGTCCGCGAGGATGGCGCGGGCGAAGGCGATCAGTTGCCGCTGCCCCTGACTGATCGTCCCGCCGCCCGCGCCGATTAGGGTGTCATATCCCTGCGGCAATGCGGCGATGAAGTCATGCGCGTCCACCGCCCGCGCCGCCGCCTCGATCTGCTCCGGCGTCGCGGTGAGGTTGCCGTAGGCAATGTTCGCCGCGACGGTGCCGGTGAAGAGGAATGGCTCCTGCAACACCATCGCGATCTGCCCCCGCAGGCTGGCGCGCGTCACTGCGCGCACATCGCGCCCGTCGATCCGCACCGCGCCGCCCGTTGTGTCGTAGAAGCGGGGGATGAGGTTCGCGATCGTCGTCTTGCCCGCGCCCGTCTGCCCGACGAGCGCGACGGTCTGCCCCGGCGCGATGGTGAAAGTGACGTTGTGGAGCACGGGGCGACCGACGTTGTACGCGAAGGTCACATCGTCGAAGACGATCTCCCCCGCGATGCGGCCCAACGCGGGCGTGCCGGGGGGATCGACGGGTTCCGGCTCCTCATCGAGGATGGCGTAGATGCGCTCGCCCCCCGCCAGCGCGGCCTGCAACTGCGCGTAGACCTGAGAGGCGAGTTGGATCGGGCGGAAGAACTGCTGCACGTAGATGAGGAACGCCGTCAGCACGCCAACGGTCAGGCTGCCGTGGAAGACGAGATAGCCACCGAAGCCGATCACGAGCGCGGTCGCCAGCGTGCTGAGCACGTCAATCGTCGGGGAGAAGGCGGAGGTGATCGCGACGGCCTGCACATTGGCGGTGCGGTTCGCGGCGTTCCGCTTGCGGAAGCGCTCGATGTTCTCCTCAGTGCGGTTGAACGCCTGCGCCTCCCGCACGCCGGTGATCTCCTCCTGCAACTCCGCCGTCACGTCGCCGACGGTCTCCCGTGTCGTGCGGAACGCCTGCCGCGCCCGCCGCGCGAAGTAGGTCGTCGTCAGGAGCATCACGGGGATGATGAGGAAACTGACGAGCGCGAGCGGCACATTGAGCGCGAGCATCGCGACGAGGATGCCGACGAGGCTGAAGAGCGCGCCGAGCAGTTGCACCAGCCCCTGCGAGAGCAGTTGGTTCAGCGTGTCCACATCGTTGATGACGCGGCTCATCAGGTCGCCGATCGGGCGGCTATCGTAGAAGCCGAGGGGCAGGCGCTGGAGGCGGTCGAAGAGCCGCGCGCGCATCGTCGCGAGGATGTTCTGGCCGATTGCGCCGACCTGCCAGACCTGCATCCGCGACGCGAGCGCGCCGACGCCATAAACGACGAAGAGCGCGATCATCGTCCGGCCCAAATCCGCGCGGTCGCCCCGCAGGATCGCGTGGTCGATTGCCCGCCCGATCAGGTACGGCCCCAGCGCCTGCCCCACCGCCCCGAGGAGCGTGAATGCCAGCCCAACGAGGATGCCATCCCGGTACGGCCCCAATTCCCTGAACAGCCGCCGCGCCGTCGCGCCCCGATCCCGCGCCCGCTCCTGCGACGCATCCGCTATCGCCCGCATCCCCTGCGCCACTACTTCCCCCGAATCCTGATTCTGATTAGCCACAGAGGCACAGAGGACACAGAGAAGAGATGAGATAAGAGAAAGGAAGTGAAGAGTTTCCTATTCGTCTGGTCTCCTTTCCTTTCTTCTTTCTCTTCCTCTGTGTCCTCTGTGCCTCTGTGGCTAAAATTTCCCATCTATCCCACCGCGACGGGTTCGCCGGTGTCGGCGACGAGTTGCGAGCCGAGGATGTCGTTGTAGAGCGCGCTGTCGCGCAGCAGTTCCGCGTGCGTGCCCTGCGCCGCGATTTTTCCCTCGTCCAGCACGAGGATCAGGTCGGCGTCGCGCACGGTGCTGATCCGCTGGGCGATCACGAAGGCGGTGTGGTGGCTGTCGCGCATCAGGCGGTCGAGCGCGACCTGAATCGCCGCCTCGGTCTCGGTGTCCACGGCGGAGGTGCTGTCGTCGAGAATCAGGAGGCGCGGGTCCACGAGGAGCGCGCGGGCGATGGCGATCCGCTGCCGCTGACCGCCGGACAGCCCAACGCCCCGCTCCCCGACCACCGTGTCATATCCCTGCGGCAGGGCGCGGACGAAGCCGTCCGCCTGCGCCGCCCGCGCCGCCGCCTCGACCTCATCCTGTGTCGCGGTCGGTTTGCCGTAGGCGATGTTGTCGCGCACGGAGCCGCTGAAGAGGAGAGTTTCCTGGAGCACGATGCCGATCTGCCCGCGCAAGCTGGCGAGCGTCACCGTGCGCACGTCGTGCCCATCGACCCGCACCGCGCCGCCCGTCACATCGTAGAAGCGGGGGAGGAGGTTCATCAGCGTGCTCTTGCCGGAGCCGGTCGTGCCGAGGATCGCCACTGTCTGCCCCGACTCGGCGGTGAAGGTGACGCCGCGCAGGATCTCCTGCTCCCCGCCCGGATAGCGGAAGTGGACATCGTCGAAGATGACCCGCCCGATCACCGGCGGGAGGGGCGCGGCGTCCGGCGCGTCCCGCACATCGAGCGGTGCGTCGAGCACATCGAAGACGCGCAGCGCGCTCGCCCCCGCGCGGGAGATGCCCGCCGCCTGGAAGCCAATCGTCAGGATCGGGAAGAGGAGGAAGCCGAGGTAGGTGTTGAACGCGACGAGTTCGCCGATCGTCAGTTGCCCGCCGATCACCTGCCAGCCGCCGTACCAGACGACCGCCAGCGTGCCGAGGTTGCCGAGCAGGAAGACGAAGGGGAAGTTGTTGGAGAATGCCCGCACGGTCAGGAGATTCTTGTTCAGCAACTCCGTGTTCACCGCGCGATACCGTTCCGTCTCGTACCCCTCACGCGAGAAGGCGCGGATGACGCGGATACCGGCGAGGTCCTCCTGCAATACGGTGTTGAGCCGCCCGAGCGTCTGCTGCACCTGCCCGAACAGCGGGCCGATGCGCCGCACGAACCGGAGCAGCAGCAGGAAGAGCGGGGGGATCGTCGCCAGCGCGACGAGCGCGAGCTTCCAGTTCAGCAGGAGCAGGAGCGCCGTGCTCCCGACGAGCATCACGACCGCCGAGGCGAGTTGCACGACGCCGTTCCCCGCGAAGCCGCGAATCTGTTCGACATCGTTCGTCACGCGGGTGAGCAGTTGACCGGCCTCGACGCGGTCGTAATAACTGAAACTGAGCCGCTCGATCTGCGCGAACAGGGCGTTTCGCAGATCGTACGCGACACCCTGCGAGGCGCGCTCCGCGAGGAAGCCCTGCGCGAAGTTGAACAACCCACGCAGCGCCGCCACCCCGATCAGCACGACGACTGCCAGGATGAGGTCGTTGCGCCGGTGCTGCGTCACCCCGCCATCGATGGCGAGGCGGATCATCTGCGGCGCGATCAGGTTCGCCACGGAGACGAGGAAGAGCGCCAGCAGCGCGCCGAGTGCGTCCCGCCAGTAGACACGCAGGTAGCCGAGCGCGCGCCGCAACGCCTTCCCGCCCCCCGGCTGCGGTGCAGACCCTCCCCCCGGACCACCACTCGGACGCTGTGCCAATCACGACTCCTTAAAGAGAAAGAGGATTGAACCGCGAAGGCGCGAAGGACGCGAAGAAGAGAAGAGAAGAAGGAAGACTCTTAATCTCTCTTCCCCCTTCGCGTCCTTCGCGCCTTCGCGGTTCAAATTCCCTCCGTGTCTCTATCGCTCACTCCCGTTGCCCGTTCGTAGGCGAGGCGAAAGAGGGCGAGCGCGCCGGGGACGGCGGTTTCGTCGCGGATCGGGTAACTGACCCAGCCGCTCTGGGGCAAAATGTGGTGCGGCATCGCCCTGCCCTCACGCACCAGTTCCTCGCGGATGCGGACGGGGAACGGCAGGTCCGCGAGATGATCGCCGTGCAGGTGGCCAAGTTCGCGCTTGCCGAGGCGGAACTCGGTGCCGCCGAAGCGGTGCGGCGCCTCGGTCACACCGGGCCAACTGAGGACTTCCTGCTCTATCTGTTCGTGAATGTGCATGGTTGCTCCCCTTTTGCCCCTATCGAATCGATCGACGGTGAGCCGTGCCAGGCGGATACGGACGACAATGCCCCAGACCCGCGCCGCCGCGCCGATGGTGTGCGGTAGTCCTCGCAGTTTGATCGTGTGCAGACCGGCGAAGCGCGTGCTTATCACTTGTGTAACACCGCCATGCCCGATTCTATTCGCCGTGCCCCGGACCCGGCCGCACATGCTCCGGCAAGGCCCAGTAGACCGCAAGCAGGATGACGAGCACGAAGCCGGCGATGCCATTGATAGCGGCGGCCACGACGCAGAAAACATACGTCAGTGGGCCGATCCGGAACTGTTCGTTGATTCTACGGATCACTCGCATGTCCACGTCGCGCGCGAGGAGCCGCCCGTCTCGCCCCGCGTAGCGCCAAAGGAGGTTGAAGGCGATCGCCATCGTGAGGAAGGTGCTGCTGTAGAAAATCGCCGCCGTACGCGCCTCCGACTCACGGATATACTCGGCGATGACGTTGGTCGGGAAGGGGATGACGGTGACGGTAAAGAGCAGGAAACCGTTCAGCAGGAGAAAGGTGTGATCGGTGCGCACGATGAGCCTGAAAAGATTGTGGTGGTTGATCCAGACGATGAGGATCGTGACGAAACTCGTCACGAACGCGAGATAGGAAGGCCACCCATGCAGCAGCGCGTGGAGCAGACTCTCGCCCTCATGGAGCGACCCCGGCAGCGGGGCGCGCAGTTCAAGCACGAGTAGTGTCACCGCAATCGCAAACACGCCATCGCTGAACGCTTCAAGCCGCCCCGTCTGCTTCTCTTCATCGACATGTTCGATCTCTTCGGTACGCAACCTAACCCTCCATCGTGGAGTAACGAGTAACGAGTAATGAGTAACGAGTAACAAGTATAAAGCACATGCGCTTCATCTCCATCGTGTCTTTTTCGACTCGTTACTCGTTACTTCTCAGAGCATCACCAGCCCCTGGCGCACACCAACCGTCACGGCTTCCGTGCGGCTCGATG
>JAABUT010000476.1_pt1 | contig 64486 bp, 66 predicted proteins | sample 5559281 | NCBI WGS metagenome assembly JAABUT01 (sample SAMN10711880, study PRJNA513359) | rock metagenome | isolation source: Antarctica rocks | place: Antarctica: Victoria Land, Ricker Hills nord | collected 2016-01-04 | reverse complement strand
CCATCTCGCGTCTCCTGGGGGAAGTCAGGATCAGACACGACCAGCGTCAAACAAGCGGGCCCCCGGGCCGAGCACCTACCCCGGCGTGTCGCCTACGCGGCGAAAGTTGCTGGCAGCGGCACTAGCCCCCGGTCCCGCAGGTGGTCCGCAGCATCGCCTCGACCGCCGTGTCGTAGCCGTCGTCGAGCTCGAGCCGGCTCAGGTCGCCCTGGCGCCGGCCCGGACGTCCGGGCAGGCGAGCCGCGAGCCGGCCCACGCCACCCCCGCTTCCGCGAGCTTGCCGGCAGTCGGCGACGGTGAGGTGCGCCTCGAAGACGGTCGTGGCCCGGGCCACGGCCACGAGGGGCAGAGCCAGGTCGGACCGGACGATCAGTCCGGGTGCGAGGAGTTCCTCGACCGGCTGCGGCTGCTCGCCGGCGGAGACGAAGACCTGTACGTCGACGCGTCGGTTGCTGCTGGTGGGCAGCGTCTGGGCCCGCAGCCCGGGGTCGGCTCGGGCGCCGTCGCCCGGCGGGCCGGCCGGGCACGCGTCGTCAAGGCCCGACAAGGGGCCTTCGGCGAAGGACACCGGCTCGCGCAGCTGGCCGGTCCGACCTCCCGCGGTGCGCAGGTCGAGGACCAGCGACAGCCCGGCGTCGGCCAGCCGGGTGGAGCAGTCGAACGTCGCAGACACGACGAACGCGCCGCTGCCTCCCCGCTCCAGCCGGACCGGCCCCGTCACGGCGGTGTCCCGGAAGCCCTGGGCCTGCAGGGCCGCCCGTCGCACCTGCACCGCGGTTCCCGGGTTGTCGACCGGGATGCGGACGAGGAGCGCACCGGGACTGTCGAGCGCGGTCGGCCCGACCGTGACGGCCGCCGCCATGCGGGTCGTGACCGGGTCAGGACGACGGGCGATCACGACGGAGCCGGTAAGGGCGACCGCCGCCAGGGTGAGCAGTACGACGAGCGCCCGGGGTGGCGCGCGGCGGGCCGGCGGGCCGGCCTCGAGCAGGTCCGGTGGCCCGGCGTCGCGCGGACCGCTGCCCTCGGTCACGACACCCCGCGGCCGGGTCAGACCGGACGCAGCAGCGGATCCGGCGACATCGAGCCGAGCAGCCGCTCGAGCGCCACCTCGACGTCCTCACGCCACGACACCGCGCTCTTGAGCTCCAGCCGCAGACGCGGGTGGCGGTGGTGCGGCCGCACCGTCTTGAAGCCGACGGCACGCAGGTGCTCGGCCGGGATGATGCAGGAGGGCTGCTCCCACTTCTCGTCGCCGAAGGCCTCCACCGCCCGCACGCCGCGCCGCCCGAGGTCCTTGGCCAGACTCTGCAGCAGCATCCGCCCCAGCCCGCCGCCCTGGAAGTCGGGCAGGACGTGACCGGTCATCAGCAGGACCGCGTCGGCGCTCACCGGCGAGGTGGGGAAGGCGACCGACCGCGGGACGTACGCCGGCGGCGCGTACAGCACGAACCCGGCCGGGGCGCCGTCGACGTACACGATCTTGCCGCAGGAACCCCACTCGAGCAGGGTCGCGGAGACCCACGACTCCTTCTCGAAGGCCGTGTCACCGGCGGCTACGGCCCGCTCGTGCGCCAGCGGGTCCAGCTCCCAGAAGACGCACTGTCGGCAACGCAGCGGAAGGTCGTCGAGGTTGTCGAGGGTGACGTTGACCGCACGCCGGCTCATCGAGCGGTCCGGTCCCGGTCGGGTACCCGCAGCAGACCAGCCACCCACCCACCGGTGCTGCCCAGCAGCAGGGCGCCGAGGCCAAGCGAGGCGCGCCGCAGCCTGCGGCCGGTCAGCCGGGAAGGCCGAGGGAGCGGCACGGCAGGTCCTTCCGGCGGCTCGGGCAGGGCGCGGGGGGCGCAGGCCAGCGTAGCCAGCGCCGGCGCCATTGCGGAAGATCGATCAGGGGACGGGTCAGGCCTGCCCGGAGCCGGCCGCGGAAGGTGCGGCCGACGCCTCGTCACCCCCCTCGATGTCACCGCCCTCGATCACCGCCACGATGCGGTGCAGGTCGTCGACCGAGCCGAACTCGATGGTGACCTTGCCCTTGCTCCTGCCGACGTCGACCTTGACCCGCGTCTCGAACCGGTCGGACAGCCGGTCGGCGAGCTCGACCAGCCCCTGCGGCACCGGTCGGCGGGCTCGTCCTCCGCGGGGGGACCCGGCGTTCTCGGACGGCTCGCTCTGGGCCAGGTGCACCGCCTCCTCGACACCTCGCACGCTCAGGCCCTCCGCGACCACGCGCTGGGCCATCTGCTCCCGCGCCTCGGCCGAACCCAGCCCGAGGATGGCGCGGGCGTGCCCGGCGGACAGGACACCGGCCGCGACACGTCGCTGCACGGGGACGGGCAGCTGGAGCAGCCGAAGCGTGTTGGAGATCTGCGGCCGGGAGCGGCCCAGCCGGGCGGCCAGCTCCTCGTGCGTCGCACCGAACTCCTCCAGCAGCTGCTGGTAGGCCGCCGCCTCCTCCAGGGGGTTCAGCTGCTCGCGGTGCAGGTTCTCCAGCAGCGCGTCGCGCAGCATGGCGTCGTCCGAGGTCTCCCGGATGATGGCCGGGAGCGTCGCCATCCCCGCCTCCCGGCTCGCCCGCCAGCGGCGCTCTCCCATGACCAGCTCGTAGCGGTCCGGCCCGGTCGGACGCACGACCACCGGCTGCAGCAGCCCCACCTCGCGGATCGAGCTGACCAGTTCTGCCAGTGCCTGCTCGTCGAAGTGCGTACGCGGCTGCAGCGGGTTGGGCGTGACCGCCTCCACGGGGATCTCGGCGAACCGGGCGCCGGCGAGCTGCCCCGGCTGGCCGGCCTGGCCTGGCTGCTGCGGATCGGTACCGACTGGTCCGGTGGGGATGAGCGCGCCGAGCCCGCGTCCCAGTCCTCCCCGCGGCGATGTCGGCGTCACGGGCCCGCTCCTGCCCCTCGCTCGGCGATCTCACGGGCCGCGTCGACGTAGGCGATCGCACCGCGTGAGCCGGGGTCGTAGGTCACCACGGACTGCCCGTAGCCGGGGGCCTCCGAGACGCGCACGCTGCGCGGGATCGACGCGGTGAGCACCGTCTGCCCGAAGTGGCTGCGGACCTCCTCGGCGACCTGGTCGGCGAGCCGGGTCCGGGCGTCGTACATGGTCAGCAGGATGGTCGACACGTGCAGCGCCGGGTTCAGATGGGCCCGGACCAGGTCGACGTTCTTCAGCAGCTGGCCCAGGCCCTCCAGGGCGTAGTACTCGCACTGGATCGGGATGAGGACCTCGGAGGTCGCGACCAGCGCGTTGACCGTGAGCAGCCCCAGCGACGGGGGGCAGTCGACCAGGACGTAGTCGACCGCGGCCGACGAGCCGGCACCGGCCCCTGCCAGGTAGCCGTCGATGGCCCGCTTGAGCCGTGACTCGCGGGCCACGACGCTGACCAGCTCGATCTCGGCGCCGGCCAGGTCGATCGTGGCTGGGACGCACGTCAGTCCGGGCAGCCCCGGCGCGGGCTGGACCAGCTCGGTGAGCGGCGTCTGGTCGATCAGGGCGTCATAGATGCTGGGGACACCGCTGTGGTGCTGCACGCCCAGACCGGTCGACGCGTTGCCCTGCGGGTCCAGGTCGATGACCAGCACCGTGGCGCCGTGCAGGGCGAGGGCGGCGGCGAGGTTGACCGTCGAGGTGGTCTTGCCGACGCCGCCCTTCTGGTTGGCGACGGTGATCACACGGGTGCGGGCCGGCGTCGGGAAGTCGTCCGCGCCGTGGGGGTTGAGCACCCGCACGGCAGCTGCCGCGGCGGCGCCGATCGGGGTGTCCTCACCGTCCGCCGGAACGGCAGGACCCGGGTCGGGCTGGGGCTGCGGCTCGCGGAGTGCCTCGCGGATCCGCTGCAGGGCCGGCGACGGGGCCCCGGCAGCCGGAGCAGGAGCGTCCCGGCCCGCCGCGGGCCGCGGGTCGGCGGCGACCGGTGCGTCCGCGGCGGCCGGTGCATCGGCGGCCTCGACGGGTGCTGCGGCCACGGCCGGCACCTGGGCCGGACCCTGCGCTGCCGGCTCACGTGCCGCCTGGACCTGTCGGGGAGCCGACGGCACGGCGCCCGGAGTGTGCTTGCCGACCCGCTCGCGCCCGGGCCAGCCCCGTCCCCTCATCGGCGGTCGCGCGCGATGACGACCACGCGCGCGGCCGTCCCCGCCGGCACCGACCCGACCCCGACCACCTCGCCGGGTCGGCCGCCGGCCCGCCGCAACGCCGGTCCGGCGGCCTCGAGCTCGGCCGCGGCCTGCTCGCCCTTGAGCGCGAGGAGCCTCCCCCCCGGTCGGAGCAGCGGCAGCGCCCACCCGGCGAGCCGGTCCAGCGGCGCCACGGCCCGGGCCACGACGGCGTCCACGAGCAGCCGGCCGGCCAGCTCCTCCGCCCGGGCCCGGCGTACGACGGTGGTGCGCAGCCCGAGGGCGGTGACTGCCTCCTGCAGGAAGCCGGCCCGGCGCAGCAGCGGCTCGACGAGCACGACGGTGAGGTCTGGCCGGGCGGCGGCGAGCACGAGGCCCGGCAGGCCCGCGCCCGCGCCGAGGTCCAGGACCGTCTCGCCCGCACCGAGCAGCTCGCTCAACCCGATGCAGTTGAGCAGGTGCCGCTCCCAGACCCGTGGAGCTTCGCGGGGCCCGAGCAGCCCCCGCTCGACCCCGGCGCCGGTGAGCAGGGCGGCGTACGCCTCGAGCAGCGGCAGCCGGTCACCGAAGGCGACGACCGCCTCGGGGGGCGGCGCCGCCAGCACGGGGGACGGGCTGTTCACGCGCCTGGCAGGACCACGACGCGCCGCTCGGGCTCGACGCCCTCGGACTCGCTGTGCACGCCGTCCACGGCCGCGACCGCGTCGTGGACGACCTTGCGCTCGAACGGAGTCATCGGGGCCAGCCGCACCGAGGCCTCGCCCTCGACCACGCGCTGGGCCGCGCGGCGGCCCACCTCGGTGAGCTCAGCCTTGCGGGCGGCCCGCCAGCCGCCCACGTCGAGCATCAGCCGGCTGCGCGTGCCGGTCTGCTGGATGACGGCCAGCCGGGTGAGCTCCTGCAGCGCGTCCAGGACCTGTCCGTTGCTGCCGACGAGGGCGTCCAGCCCCTCGCCGACGACCGCGACGACGGCCCGCTCGCCCTCGACGTCCATGTCGATGTCGCCGTCGACGTCGGCGATGTCGAGCAGCCGCTCGAGGTAGTCACCGGCGATGTCGCCCTCGCGGACGAGCAGGTCACCCTCCGCACCCGACCGGTCAGGAGCGGGAGTCTCGTCGGCGGTCACGTCGTCGGCGGTCACAGCGGGTGCGTCCTTCGGTCGAGGGCCGGTCGGGTGTGCCTGTTCAGATCAGAGCGGCCGGGGGTGGCCGCCGCGGGCGGAGGGACGGAGCGGCCGGTCCGGTCAGCGCCGGCCGCCGCGGCGGCCGTTCTTGCGCTTCTTGCTGCCCGCGGGTCGTCGGTTGCCGGCAGCCGACACGGGAGCCTGCGGCGTGGCGCCGCCGCCGCGGGGAGCCACCAGGATGGCGCTGCCACCCGATGTGGGTGCGCTGTCCTCGTCGGCGTCCTTGCCGGCACCGCCGGAGCCCCGCTCGGGCTTGGGCCGGGCCACGTCCTTGCGCGCGGCCACCGGCTCCGGGGCGCCGCCCGGCACGACCGGCGGCATCCTCTTGATCACATAGGCCTGCTGGCCCATCGACCAGACGTTGGTCGTGAGCCAGTACAACAGCGTCCCGATCGGGAAGAACTGCCCGGAGATGGCGAAGGACAGGGGCAGGAAGTACAGCATCGCCTTCTGCACCATCGCCTGCTGCGGGTCGGCCGCGGGCCCGGTGCGGGCCATCATCTGGCGCTGGGTCCAGAAGGTCGTCGCACCCATGAGGACGATCATCACGATCGCCACGGCCCGGACGTTGCCGGCCGTGGCACCGAGCCGGGCGAGGAAGTCGCTGCCAGAGTTGAACGCGGCGCCGATGGGGGCCCCGAAGACTCTGGCCCGGCCGCCCTCCTGCAGGAGCTCAGCGCTCAGGCCGTACTTGGGGCTCGCCCCCGGCTTGAACTCCTTCATCACGCTGAACAGGGCGAAGAAGACCGGCAGCTGCAGCACCAGCGGCAGGCAGCCCGAGATGGGGTTGGCGTTGTGCTGCTTGTAGAGCTTCATCATCTCGGTGTTGAGCGTCTCGCGGTCGCCCTTGTGCTTCTTCTGCAGCTCCTTGATCATCGGTGCGAGCTGCTGCATCCGGCGCTGCGACTTGATCTGCTTGACGAACAGCGGGAACAGCACGAGCCGCACCGTGATCGTGAGCAGCACGATCGACAGCGCCCACGCGGGCCCGCTCGCCGGGGCGAGGAACGTCGAGAGCAGCGAGTGGATGGTCTTCAGGACGAAGGCCACCGGCGTGGCGAGGAAGCTCAGCACGAAGATGCTCCAGCTCGTCGGGTGGGGACGTGCACCATGGTCGCAGAACGTCTGGCGGGGACCGGGTCGTGCCCGCCAGGGTGAAACGGATGGCAGCGCCCGATCCGCAGCAACGCGAGCCAGCTGCCGCGGACGGCGCCGTACTCGTGCAGGGCCTCGGCGGCGTAGGCGCTGCAGGACGGCGTGAACCGACAGCGCTGACCCAGGGCCGGCGACAGCCAGCGTCGGTAGCCGTGCACCAGCACCAGGAGCAGCTGCGCAACCGGACCGGGGCGCACCCGACAGGGGCGTGCCGGACCGGGGCCAACCGGACCGGGACGTGCGTCGCGGGGACTCACCGGGCGGCCCTCGGGCGGGGCCTTGCCACCGCTGCCAGCGCCGCGTCGAGATCGGTGCCGAGTGCGGCGCTGCTGGCGCGGCCGGCCGTCGGAGCGGCGCGTACGACGAGCCGGCTGCCGACCGGCAGCGCGTCGAGGCGCTCAGGGAGCAGGTGCCGCAGCCGACGGGCGGTGCGGTGCCGCGTCACGGACCCCCCGACGGCCTTGCTCACGACCAGCCCGGCCGTCGACTGCCGCCCCGTCTCTGCCGGGGCGGCGAAGGGCAGCAGGTGCACCGTGAGCAGGGGCCGCGCGGCCCGGCGGCCCCGACGGACCACCTCGCTGAACGCGGCACGAGAACTCAGACGGCGCTCGGGCGGCAGCACCGGCACCTCCGAACCGAGCACGGGCGGACGGGGAGCGGGATCAGGGGCCCGTCCCCCGGCAGCGACGGGCGAGAGGCGCGGCGGCGTCAGGCCGACAGCTCGGAGCGGCCCTTGCGCCGGCGCGCCGCCAGAATCGAGCGCCCGGCCCGGGTGCGCATGCGCAGCCGGAAGCCGTGCGTCTTCGCCCGCCGGCGGTTGTTCGGCTGGAAGGTGCGCTTGCTCACGGTCGGGCTCCCGGGGACGGACGACGGGTGGAGCGGAGGACGGCGGCCCACATGGCCGGGGCCGGCCGGGCGGTCGGAGTCGGTCGGGGTGCGTCGTTCCGGCCACTGCCTCGTAGACAACAGACCAGGTCACGGTACGTACCGTGACCTGGGGGGTCAAACGAGGACGCCGCGACACGCCGTCTCCGGGGGTCACTACACCGTCAGAACCCCTGTGGACAACTGCTTGCGGGCCGTCCGGGGCTGCTGTTAGCGTCCCCGCGCCGGTGCTTCCCCGCTCCGCTCCGTACGTGGTCGTGGCCCCACCACCCGGGTTGGCTCCGGGCGGTCGAGAGCCGACCGGCAGCACGATCGGCAGGAAGCAAGATCGGCAGGAAGCGCTCGCAACGGCAGCACGATCGGTGGATGGCCGAGCCGCACGCCGGCGACACACAGGGAGCAGGCCGGCGGGTGCTCAGGCGCGCGCGGGTCGACCACAGCAGTGCCCAGAGACGGCAGCGTCGGTGCTTGCACCGGTCCGCCGGCCGTCACGGGTCACGGGTCACGGGACCACCGTGTCTCCAGTTGGGTTGACACCCACCTGATCTCCACAGCCTGTGGACAGCTGTGTGGACAGTGCTGTGACCACTTCCCGCTCGAGCCGTCGAACCATCCCGCAGCCCCAGCCGCAGGACCCGCCCAGCCCGACACCGCCAAACCACAGCCCCAGCACTCGACCAGCCGAGGGACCAGCGTGACCGACTCGCAGACCGCCGTCCCCTCCGACGATCCGGACGGTGCCGGCCCGGCTGCCGCCGGCCCGGCCGTCCTCGACCTGGACGCGGTCTGGGTCCGCGCGGTCGAGGGCCTGGCGGACAGCGAGCTCTCACCCCAGCACCGTGCCTGGGTCGGCCTCACCCGCCCGATCGGCCTGGTCGAGGACACGGCGTTGCTCGCCGCCCCCAACGACTTCGCCAAGGACGTGCTTGAGAGCCGGCTCAAGCCGGTCATCATCGAAGCGCTGTCGACGGCGTACGACCGACCGATCCGGATGGCGGTGACCGTCGAACCGCCGCCACCGGCTCCCGTCCCCGAATCGTCCCGACCCGACGGCTACCCACCGCCGGGCCCGGCGGACGAGAGCTACGGGGTCGACGAGCGGTACGGGACACCGGCGCCGTACGGCGCCTCCGAGCGCTACGAGGAGCGCCGGAGCCAGCAGCGGGACCCGTTCGAGCGGGCGCGCCCTGGGACCGGCCGCGACCGCGAGGACTACGAGCCCGGAGACCCGGACCGCGCAGAGGACCCCTTCATCCGGTCCGGCGCCTCCGGTCGCGGCGGGGGGGCCGACGAGCTCGGCGGCAGCAGTCCCAGAACCCGGGGCAAGGCGGTCGAGCCCGCCCGGCTCAACCCCAAGTACTCCTTCGAGACCTTCGTCATCGGAGCCTCCAACCGCTTCGCGCACGCCGCGGCGGTCGCGGTGGCCGAGGCACCGGCCAGGGCCTACAACCCGCTGTTTGTCTACGGCGAGAGCGGGCTCGGCAAGACCCACCTGCTGCACGCGATCGGCCACTACGCCCAGCACCTGTTCGCCGGGGCCCGGGTGCGCTACGTGAGCTCGGAGGAGTTCACCAACGACTTCATCAACAGCCTGCGCGACGACAAGGCGCAGGTCTTCCAGCGCCGCTACCGCGACGTCGACGTCCTGCTCGTCGACGACATCCAGTTCCTGGAGAACAAGGAACGGACCCAGGAGGAGTTCTTCCACACCTTCAACACGCTGCACAACGCCAACAAGCAGATCGTGATCAGCTCGGACCGACCACCCAAACAGCTGTCGACCCTGGAGGCCCGGCTCCGCACCAGGTTCGAGTGGGGCCTGATCACCGACGTGCAGCCACCCGACCTCGAGACCCGCATCGCGATCCTGCGCAAGAAGGCCCAGCAGGACCGGCTCGCCGCTCCGCCGGAGGTCCTGGAGTTCATCGCCAGCAAGATCGCGACGAACATCCGGGAGCTGGAGGGGGCGTTGATCCGGGTGACCGCCTTCGCCTCGCTCAACCGGCAGCCGGTCGACCTGTCGCTGGCCGAGATCGTGCTCAAGGACCTCATCCCCGCTGACGGCGGCCCCGAGATCACCGGAGCGACGATCATGGCGGCCACCGCGGAGTACTTCAGCCTCACCATGGAGGACCTGTGCGGGTCCTCTCGCTCGCGGATGCTGGTCACGGCCCGGCAGATCGCGATGTACCTGTGCCGCGAGCTCACCGACCTCTCGCTGCCCAAGATCGGGCAGATGTTCGGGGGTCGGGACCACACGACCGTCATCCACGCCGACCGCAAGATCCGGGGTCAGATGCCCGAGCGGCGCGCGACCTACAACCAGGTCGCCGAGCTCACCAACCGGATCAAGACGAGGTCGCGCCAGTGAGCCCGACCTGGGCCACACGGCCTCTTCACAGCGTGGGGACAACCCTGTGGACAAGGTCCGGTTCCGGTGGACCCGTGGGGACATCGCCCGGACTGTCCCCAGCGGTCCACCGCTGCGACGGGTGGCCCTCCACAGTGGCCGCACAGGCCGACACGCCGCGCCACCTGGGACGACACCGTCGGTCCACAGCGCTGCACGGGCCGACGACCACGACTGTCCCTGTCTCCCTAGGAAGAACACCGTGCGGTTCGGCCCGGCCCGCCCTGTGGAGCGGCACCTGTCGGGCAGACTGGGCCGGGGTGCGCGGTCGGACCTGTGCTGGGCACCTCCAAAGGGCGCACACGAGGGGGGTGGGGGCGCAATGGAGCTGAGGGTCGAGCGTGACGCGCTCGCTGACGCTGTGGTCTGGACGGCCCGGTCGCTGCCGGCCCGGCCGCCGATGCAGGTGCTGCTCGGACTGCTGCTCGAGGTGGCGGCGGACGGCCTGTCGATCTCGGGCTTCGACTACGAGGTGAGCTCGCGGGTGACCGTCGAGGTCACCGTGGCCGAACCGGGGCGGGTGCTGGTGCCCGGACGGCTACTCGCCGACATCGTGCGCGCGCTGCCGCCCCAGCCGGTCGACCTGCGGCTGGACGGCACCCGGGCGGTGCTGACCTGCGGTGCGTCCCGGTTCACCCTGCCGACCCTGCCGGTCGAGGACTACCCCGCGCTGCCGGCGATGCCCATGACGGCCGGCGCGCTGGAGAGCGACGTGTTCGCCGCTGCGGTCGCGCAGGTCGCGCTGGCCGCTGGGCGCGACGACACGCTGCCGGTGCTCACCGGCGTACGTGTCGAGATCGACGGCGAGCAGCTCACGCTCGCCGCGACCGACCGCTACCGGCTGGCCGTGCGCACGCTGCCGTGGAAGCCGTCGCAGACCGGGCTGGCCGCGACGACGGCGCTGGTGCCGGCGCGCACGCTCGCCGAGACTGCGAAGGCCCTGACGGGAGGGCCCGAGGTCGTCCTGGCGCTGTCCACCGGCGGTCAGGGCGAGGGCATGATCGGCTTCGAGGGCAGCCAGTCCGGGCAGGTCCGGCGTACGACGTCCAGGCTGCTGGAGGGCGAGTTCCCCAAGTACCGCTCGCTGCTCCCGAGCGAGAGCTCGGCCGTTGCCGAGATCTCCACGGCGCCTTTCGTCGAGGCGGTGAAGCGCGTGGCCCTGGTCGCGCAGCGCAATGCCCCCGTGCGGCTCGCGTTCTCCCCGGACGGCCTGGTGCTGGAGGCCGGTGGCGCCGACGACGCTCAGGCCTCCGAGCGGGTCGAGTGCGGCTGGGACGGCCCGGCGGCGGCCGACGGCCCGTTCTCGATCGCGTTCAACCCGCAGTACCTGCTCGACGGGCTGCAGGCGGTGGACTCCGACACCGCGACCCTGTCCTTCACCGGACCGACGCGGCCTGCCGTGCTGACAGGCAAGCGGGATCCCGACGCCGACGTGGCCGACTACCGCTACCTGCTGATGCCGGTCCGGCTGTCCGGCTGACCAGCCCGGCCCGACCCGATCCGACCGCACCGAGGAGCGCACCGCATGGGGACGTTGGGCATGGTCGGTCTGGGCCGGATGGGCGGCAACATGGCCGAGCGGCTGCGTCGGGGTGGCCACACGGTGGTGGGCTACGACCGGGCGGCCGACAGCCGTGACGTGGACAGCCTCGAGGCGCTGGTGCAGGCCCTGCCCACCCCGCGGGTGGTCTGGGTGATGGTGCCGGCCGGCGCACCGACCTACCAGACCGTCGATGCCCTGAAGGACCTGCTCGCACCGGGCGACGTGGTCGTCGACGGAGGCAACTCCCGCTACACCGACGACCAGCGGCACTCCGCCGACCTCGAGCCGCAGGGCATCGGCTTCGTGGACGCCGGCGTGTCCGGTGGCGTCTGGGGACTGACCGAGGGCTACGCGCTGATGGTCGGCGGCGGCGCGGAGGAGGTCGCGAAGGTGCAGCCGTTCTTCGACGTGCTCAAGCCCGAGGGCGACAGCGGCTTCGTGCACGCCGGCGAGGTCGGCGCCGGCCACTTCGCGAAGATGGTCCACAACGGCATCGAGTACGGCCTGATGCAGGCCTACGCCGAGGGCTGGGAGCTGCTCACGGCGACGGACGTGGTCACCGACGTCCCGGCCGTGGTGAAGAGCTGGCAGAAGGGGACGGTGATCCGGTCCTGGCTGCTCGACCTGATGGTCAACGCCCTGGACGCCGACGCCGACCTGTCCCAGCTGCGCGGCTACGCCCAGGACTCCGGCGAGGGCCGGTGGACCGTGCAGGCGGCGGTCGACCACGCCGTCCCGCTGCCGGTCATCACCGCCGCGCTGTACGCCCGCTTCGCCTCCCGCCAGGACGACTCGCCGGCCATGAAGGTGGTGGCGGCGCTGCGCAACCAGTTCGGCGGGCACCCGGTGACGGCCGCCGCCGGCTCCGAGCAGGTCGGGGCGGACTCGCCTGGAGCCGATGCAAGGGCCCCCTCCGATGGCGGCAACGAACCGGCCGACAGCAGCCGGCTGGGCACTGCGGGCAGCCCGCCGGACGCCTGAACGTGCGCGTCAGTCACCTGTCCCTGACCGACTTCCGGTCCTGGCCGACGCTCGAGCTCGCGCTGGAGCCCGGTGGCACCGCGCTGGTCGGCGCCAACGGGCAGGGCAAGACCAACATCGCCGAGGCCCTGGGCTACGTCGCGACGCTGGGCTCGCACCGCGTCGCGCAGGACGCCCCGCTGGTGCGCTCGGGCGCCGAGCGGGCAGTGGTCAGGGCCCGCGTCGAGCGGGACGGGCGCGCCACCCTCGTCGAGGTCGAGGTCAACCCCGGCCGGGCCAACCGGGCCCGGGTCAACCGGGCGGCGGTGCCGCGTCCCCGCGAGGTGCTGGGGCTGCTCCGCACGGTGCTGTTCGCCCCCGAGGACCTCTCGCTGGTGCGCGGCGACCCCTCCGAGCGCCGTCGGTTCCTGGACGACCTGCTGGTCGCCCGCGCACCGCGGCTGGCCGGTGTGAGGGGGGACTACGAGCGGGTCCTCAAGCAGCGCAACGCGCTGCTGAAGACGGCTTTTCTGGCCAAGCGCTCCGGTGGCGGCGACATGCGCACTTTGGACGTGTGGGACGCCCACCTGGCGCGCAGCGGGGCGCAGCTGCTGGCCGCACGCCTCGACCTGGTGGATGCGCTGCACCCCCACGTCGCAAAGGCCTACCAGCAGGTCGCCGACGGTGAGGGGGCCACCGGCCTGGCCTACCGCAGCTCGCTGGGTGACGCGCTGCCCGAGTGCGCCGGCGACGCCGACCGCGAGGTGCTCGCCGCGGCGCTGCTGTCCGAGCTGGCCAGAATGCGCCCACAGGAGGTGGAGCGCGGCGTGTCGCTGGTCGGCCCGCACCGCGACGACCTGCTGCTCAGCCTGTCCGACCTGCCCGTGAAGGGCTACGCGTCGCACGGCGAGTCCTGGTCGGTCGTGCTGGCCCTGCGGCTCGCGTCGTACGAGCTGCTGCGCGGCGACGGCGGGGAGCCGGTGCTGGTGCTCGACGACGTGTTCGCCGAGCTCGACCTGGGACGCCGGGCCCGGCTGGCGGCGCTGGTCGAGGGCGCGGAGCAGGTGCTGGTCACGGCCGCGGTGGCCGCCGACGTCCCGGAGGGGTTGACCGGCAGCCGGTACGACGTGCACGCCGGTGCAGTGACCCGTGTCCGCTGACCTGCCGGAGGCCGAGGGGCTGCGCGGCCCGGACCTGGCGCGGGCGGCGCTGTCCCGGGCGAAGGCGGCCGCCCGGGCCAAGGGGCTGCAGCCGGGTGCCGCGGCGCGGCGGCGCCCACGGGGGGTGGGGCCGCAACCCGGCCGGGACGCCCGCGACCCGATGCTGTTCGGTGAGGCCATCAGCGCTCTGGTGGCCGCCAAGGGCTGGGAGGACACCAGCACCGCGGCCGGTGTCCTGGCCAACTGGGACCTGCTGGTCGGCGCCGAGATCGCGGACCACTGCCGTCCGGAGTCCCTGGTCGAGGGCAGACTGGTGCTCGTCGCCGAGTCCTCGGCCTGGGCGACCCAGCTCCGGCTGCTGACCCGCACGCTGCAGGCACGGCTCCTGGAACGGGTGGGAGAAGGTGTCGTGACCGCGGTGGTGGTGCGGGGACCGGCCCAGCCGGACTGGCGACGGGGTCCCCGACGGGTGGCCGGCCGCGGTCCTCGCGACACCTACGGCTGACGGCCGGACCGCCTGCCTCCCGACCGACCCGGCGGTCGGCTGGCGCTGAGGCGGTCCTGGGACTGCTGATGCCCGGGGGTACGTGGGGGACCACGCGCCCCCGGGGGTCGGCGCGGCACACGCGTCCACAGGCGGTTTCCTGCGCGTCACGCGCCGATGGAGCGACTATGCTGTGGGGGAACGCGCGCTCTCGGAGCACCCTCCCTGAGCACCCCGACCACGCGGCTGCTCCTCCGTTTCACCGCCCGGCCACCGGGTGGTCCCGTCGGCCTCGTGCCGCCGCCCGGAGGGCCCGCCGCGCCCGCTGCCCGCGGGAGGAAGCCGAGCCCCACCGCATGAGCGACCCCGTGCCCGTCCGCGAGAGCCTGCCCCCCAGCGAGAGCCTGCCCATCAGCGAAACCAGGGCAGCGAACGCCGGCGCACCGGTACCGCCGGGCTACAGCGCCTCCTCGATCACCGTGCTGGAGGGCCTGGAGGCCGTCCGCAAGCGGCCCGGCATGTACATCGGATCCACCGGCGAGCGCGGGCTGCATCACCTGGTCACCGAGGTCGTGGACAATGCCGTCGACGAGGCGCTCGCCGGGCACTGCGACGAGATCTACCTGACCCTGCAGGCCGACGGCGGAGTACGGGTGCGCGACAACGGTCGCGGCATCCCGGTGGACGACCACCCGGTCGAGCACCGTCCGGCGGTGGAGGTCGTGCTCACCACGCTGCACGCCGGGGGCAAGTTCGACGGCAAGAGCTACGCCGTCTCCGGCGGTCTGCACGGAGTCGGCGTCTCCGTGGTCAACGCGCTCGCCCGGCGGCTCGAGGTCGAGATCCGCCGCGACGGCTTCGTCTGGACCCAGACCTACACCCAGTCGGTGCCTGGGCCGCTGCGGCAGGGCGCGACCACCGCCGAGCACGGGACGACCCTCACCTTCTGGGCGGACCCCTCCATCTTCACCGAGACGACGGCCTACTCCTACGACACGCTCTACCGACGGCTGCAGGAGATGGCCTTCCTCAACAAGGGCCTGCTCATCGTGCTGCGCGACGAGCGGGAGGACCAGCCCGTCGAGGAGCGCTTCCGGTACCCCGGGGGCCTCGAGGACTTCGTGCACCACCTCAACGCGACCAAGTCGCCGGTGCACCCCTCCATCATCGGCTTCACCGACGAGGTGCAGGGGATGGCGCTGGAGATCGCCATGCAGTGGAACGACTCCTACTCCGAGTCGGTCTACACCTTCGCCAACACCATCAACACCCACGAGGGCGGCGCGCACGAGGAGGGCTTCCGGGCGGCGCTGACCAACACCTTCAACAGCTGGGCCCGGACCAAGGGCCACCTCAAGGAGAAGGAGCCCAACCTCGAGGGCTCCGACATCCGTGAGGGCCTCACAGCGATCCTCAGCCTGAAGCTGGCCAACCCCCAGTTCGAGGGGCAGACCAAGACCAAGCTCGGCAACTCCGAGGCCAAGAGCTTTGTGCAGCGCACCTGCAACGAGCAGCTCAAGGACTGGTTCGACCGCAATCCCGGCGAGGGCAAGGCGATCGTGATCAAGGCCTCGCAGGCAGCGCGGGCCCGACTTGCCGCCCGGCAGGCCCGCGACCTGACCCGGCGCAAGGGGCTGCTGGAGTCCTCCTCGCTGCCCGGCAAGCTGGCCGACTGCCAGTCGACCGACCCGCGCGAGTCCGAGCTGTACGTCGTGGAGGGCGACTCCGCCGGCGGCTCGGCCAAGGGCGGCCGCGACTCGCAGTTCCAGGCGATCCTGCCGATCCGCGGCAAGATCCTCAACGTCGAGAAGGCGCGCATCGACCGGGTCCTGCGCAACAACGAGGTCCAAGCGATGATCACCGCGCTGGGCACCGGCATCCACGACGAGTTCGACATCAGCCGGCTGCGCTACCACAAGGTGGTGCTGATGGCCGACGCCGATGTCGACGGCCAGCACATCCGGACCCTGCTGCTCACGCTGCTGTTCCGCTTCATGCGCCCGCTCGTGGAGGCCGGGCACGTCTACCTCGCCCAGCCTCCGCTCTACAAGATCAAGTGGAATGGCGGAGACGTCATGTACGCCTACTCCGAGCGTGAGCGCGACGGCCTGATCGAGGCCGGCCAGGAGCAGGGCAAGCGGCTGCCCAAGACGGGCGAGGCGGTCCAGCGCTTCAAGGGCCTGGGTGAGATGAACGCCGACGAGCTGTGGTCCACGACCATGGATCCGGCTCAGCGGGTGCTGTTGCAGGTCACCCTCGACGACGCGGCCACGGCGGACGAGCTGTTCTCCGTCCTCATGGGCGAGGACGTGGAGGCCCGCCGCGGGTTCATCCAGCGCAACGCCAAGGACGTCCGCTTCCTCGACATCTAGCCCACCCCCGGTTGTTCCACGTGGAACACCGCACAGCCCTGAGAGCCTGTTTCACGTGAAACAGGATCCCGTAGAGAAGGATCCCTTGTGGTCGACGTCGTACCCCCGCCCCCGAATGACCGCGTCGAACCCGTCGGCATCGAGGTCGAGATGCAGCGGTCCTTCCTGGACTACGCGATGTCGGTCATCGTCCAGCGGGCCCTGCCGGACGTCCGGGACGGGCTCAAGCCGGTGCACCGGCGGGTTCTCTACGCGATGTACGACGGCGGCTACCGGCCCGATCGCGGCTACTTCAAGTGCGCCCGCGTGGTCGGCGACGTCATGGGCAACTACCACCCGCACGGTGACTCGGCGATCTACGACACCTTGGTGCGGATGGCCCAGCCCTGGTCGCTGCGCTATCCGATGGTGGATGGCAACGGCAACTTCGGCTCCCCGGGCAACGACCCGGCTGCCGCCATGAGGTATTGCCTGGTCCCCTCCAGCCGGCTGCGTAGGACGGACGGGAGCAGTGTGCGAATCGGGGACCTGGTGCCCGGGACGCCGCCGAACAGCGACGCCGACCTGACCGACGTCAAGCTGCTGGACCGCAACGGTGAGTTCGCGACGGCGACGACGCTGCTGCACTCCGGACGCCATCGGGTCCTGCGCCTGGCCACCCGGGAGGGATACCGGCTGGTCGGCACGCCCAACCATCCGGTGCTCTGCCTCGTCGACGTCGGCGGCGTCCCCACCCTGCTGTGGAAGCTGCTGGCCGAGATCGGGCCGGGTGAGCGGGTCGCGATGTTCCGAGGGGCTCCGGCCGAGGTCGAGCCGCTGGACGAGCGTGCGCGCCTCGAGGCCGTGCTGCTGGCAGCCTTCGTCAGCGACGGCTTCGTGTCCGGGGGCCGCGCCGGCTTCACCAGCCTGGACCGCGACCTGTACGACGAGGTGGTGGAGGCCTACGACCGCTGCGTCGGAGGACCCCGCTACACCGCGCACCGCGTCATCGCCTCGGGCAACGTGCTGCACCAGCTCGACGTGCAGGAACTGTCCCGGCTCGACGTCAGCGTCCTCGGGGCTCTGGCGGGGCAGCGGGCGGCGGACAAGCACGTGCCCGAGCGGGTCTGGTCCGCCGGCCCCGGCTACAAGCGGGCCTTCCTGCAGGCGCTGTTCGAAGGGGACGGCTCGTGCAGCCGGCTGCCCCGACGGACCGTCCAGGTGAGCTACTCCGCCCGCAGCGAGCGGCTCGCGCACGACGTGCAGCAGCTGCTGCTGGAGTTCGGTGTGGTCAGCCGTCTCGCCCACCACGGGACCGGCGAGTGGACGCTCTACCTGGGCAACCGGCGGGAGGGGCGGCTGTTCGCCGACCGAGTCGGCTTCCGGGTGCGCAAGCCGGTCACGCTTCGGGCTGTGGCCGGCGTACCGCACCGCGGCAGCGCGCTGTCGAGCGACGCCGTGCCCTTCCTTGCCGGGTTCCTGCGGGAACAGGGCGGCAGGACGACGGCTGATCGTGCCTGGCTCGCGCGCCACGACGTGGACCGGATCGAGCAGTGGGAGCGCGACGGCGGACAGCTGCGCACCCGGCTCACCGCGGAGGCGATGGCTGTTGCCGAGCCGCTCGTCGACGGGCGCTACTACTACGCCGAGGTGTCGGCGGTCACGGACGCCGGCTCCTCCGACGTCTTCTCGGTCCGGGTCGACAGCGCCGACCACTCGTTCCTGTCAGACGGTTTCGTGTCACACAACACCGAGTCACGGCTCGCGCCACTGGCGATGGAGCTGCTGCGCGAGATCGAGCAGGAGACCGTCGACTTCCGGGCCAACTACGACGGCCGCAGCCAGGAGCCGACCGTCCTGCCCAGCCGGATCCCCAACCTGCTGGTCAACGGCTCCACCGGCATCGCCGTGGGGATGGCCACCAACATCCCGCCGCACAACCTGCGTGAGGTGGCGGCCGGCGTGATGTGGGCGCTGGCCCACCCCGAGGCGAGCAGCGAAGAGCTGCTGGACGCCCTGCTGGAGCGCGTGCAGGGCCCCGACTTCCCGACCGGCGCGCTGATCGTCGGGCGCAGCGGTATCTCGGAGGCCTACCGGACCGGTCGCGGCTCGATCCGCATGCGGGCAGTGGTCGAGGTGGACGAGGACCGCAAGGGCCGCACCATCCTGGTGGTCACCGAGCTGCCCTACATGGTCAATCCCGACAACCTCGCCGAGTCGATCGCCGACCTGGTGCGCGACGGCCGGGTCGGCGGCATCGCCGACGTACGCGACGAAGGCTCCCAGCGCACCGGACAGCGGCTGGTCATCGTGCTCAAGCGTGACGCGATCGCCAAGGTCGTGCTCAACAACCTCTACAAGCACACCCAGCTGCAGCAGACGTTCGGCGCCAACATGCTCGCCATCGTCGACGGGGTGCCGCGCACGCTGCGGCTGGACGAGTTCGTGCACTTCTACGTCGCCCATCAGGTCGAGGTCATCGTCCGCCGGACCCGTTTCCAGCTGCGCAAGGCCGAGGAGCGTGCGCACATCCTGCGCGGCTACGGCAAGGCGCTGGACCGGCTGGACGACGTCATCGCCCTGATCCGGGCCGCGGAGTCCGCCGAGGCCGCCCGCGCCCAGCTGATGGCGCTGCTCGACATCGACGAGCTGCAGGCCGTCGCGATCCTGGACATGCAGCTGCGCCGGCTGGCCGCGCTGGAGCGGCAGCGGATCCTGGACGAGCTGACCGAACGCGAGCGCGAGATCGCCGACCTACAGGCGATCCTGGCCGACCCGGGCCGGCAGCGGCGCATCATCGGCGAGGAGCTGCAGGAGATCACCAACCGGTACGGCGACGACCGCCGGACCCGGATCGTCGCGTATGAGGGCGACATGTCGGCCGAGGACCTCATCGCGCAGGAGGACGTCGTCGTCACCGTCACCCACGGCGGTTACGCCAAGCGGACGAGGACCGACCTGTACCGCCAGCAGCGGCGCGGCGGTCGGGGGGTGCAGGGGGCGGCGCTCAAGCAGGACGACCTGGTCGAGCACTTCTTCGTGACGACGACCCACCACTGGATCTTGTTCTTCACCAACAAGGGCCGGGTCTACCGGGCCAAGGCGCACGAGCTGCCGGAGGCCAACCGCAACGCCAGGGGGCAGCACGTCGCCAACATCCTCGCCTTCCAGCCCGACGAGCACATCGCCCAGGTGATGGACATCAGCGACTACGACGTCGCGCCGTACCTCGTGCTGGCGACCAAGCGCGGCCTGGTGAAGAAGACGGCGCTGCGCGAGTACGACAACGGGCGCTCCAACGGGCTGATCGCGCTCAACCTGCGCGAGGACGACGAGCTGCTCGCGGCGGCACTGGTGAGCGCCGAGGACGACCTGCTGCTGGTGAGCCGCAAGGCGCAGTCGATCCGGTTCCGGGCCGACGACGAGGCGCTGCGACCGATGGGCCGGGCCACCTCAGGAGTCAAGGGCATGTCGCTGGCCGCGGACGACGAGGTGCTCGCGATGCAGGTCGCCGACGACGACGGTCACCCCGCTGAGGGGGGCGCCGGTGCCGCCGAGTCCGCGCTGATGGTCGTGACCGACGGCGGCTACGGCAAGCGGACGCGGCTGAGCGAGTACCGCCGGCAGGGCCGAGGCGGCTCGGGAGTGCTCACCGCCCGCTTGGAGGAGCGGCGTGGGTCGCTGGTCGGCGCGCTCGTCGTGCACGAAGGCGACGAGCTGTTCGCCATCACCAGCGCCGGCGTGGTGATCCGGATGTCGATCGACTCGCTGCGCTTCCTGTCCAGGGCCACCGGTGGGGTCAAGCTGCTCGCGCTGGACGCGGGCACGACCGTCAGCGCGGTCGCGCGCAACAGCGAGGCGGCCGCGAGCCAGGCGCTGGACGCGGTTGCGGACGCCGTCGACGGTGCTGGCGGGGCGGCGGCGGGCGACGCCGCGGCCGGCGGCGACACCGATGACGGCGCGGATGCCGGCGCGGGTGACAGGCTGCCCGACGGCTCCCCGGACGACCCGGAGCCGGCGGACGGCACCGGTGGCGACGCGCCGGTCGGGGATGAGGACGCGGACTCATGAGCAGCAGCTACGGACCCGGGGCAGACCCTGGCGAGCGGGGATCGGGCCGGCCGGCAGGTGCCCCCGCGGCGGGGACTGCCGCTCTCCGGCCGGGCGGCCAGGGCGCTCCTGACGGTCCGGGCGGGCGTGACCTGTGGCGGCAGGGGTCGGCCCGGCTACCGCCCGAGCGTCTACGCCCGCCGCTGCAGACCGCGCCGGCGGCACGCAGCACCGGTGGACGGCGCGCCAGGCTGGCCCTGAAGCGCATCGACCCCTGGTCGGTGTTCCGCTTCACCCTGGTGGCCTCGATCCTGCTCGGCGTGATGTTCGTCGTCGCCGTCGCGGCGCTTGACCTGGTGCTGTCCTCCGCAGGGGTCCTGCGCTCGGTCAACACGCTGATCAGCGACATCGCCCAGGACAGCGCGACCGGCCGGTCCGACGTCCTCACGACCGGGCGGCTCCTTGGTGCAGCGGCGCTCCTGTCCGCCGTCGACGTGGTGCTGCTGACGGCGCTCGCGACTCTCGGTGCCTTCCTCTACAACCTGTGCGCCAGCTTCACCGGAGGCGTCGAGGTGACGCTGGGTGAGCGGGACTAGTGGTGTAACCTCGCCGTTCCCACCTCGAGGCGCGCGGGCCTGTAGCTCAGCTGGTTAGAGCGCATCCCTGATAAGGATGAGGCCGGAGGTTCAAGTCCTCCCAGGCCCACTCCACCACCCCTTCCGGACCCCCCGCAGGAGCCACCATGCGCCGTCCTGTTCTGCTCCTCGCCGTACTGGGCGCCGCTGTGGCGCTGCTGCGCCGACGCCGTGCCGCCCGGGCCGAGCGTGACCTCTGGAGCGAGGCGACCGGGCCGGTGCCGGTCCGCGACCTGCGCTGACGGCCTTCCCGGCTCCCGCCGGGGACGTAGCTCAACTGGCAGAGCACCGCCTTTGCAAGGCGGGGGTTGGGGGTTCGAGTCCCCCCGTCTCCACCCTTCCTAGCGCCCTGATTCCAGCGGCCTTCCCGACTCGACCGGGTCGGCTCAGCTCGGCGAGGTGCCCGGGTCGATGACCGCCACCAGCTCGTCGGGCTCCTGCGCGTCGGGCGCGTCCTCGCCGAGGAGCCGACGCAGGACCAGCACGACGAGCGCGCCGGCGCACGCACCTGCCAGCGCAGCCGCTATCGCCAACGGCCACCGGCGCACGGCCAGCGGCGGCCCGACCCGCTCGCCGCGCAGCACGTCGAGCGCCCCTGCGCCGCGTAGCGCGGTCTGCTCCACCACCTGCGCCATGTGTCCTCCCGCTCCCGGCCGCCTGCACAGGGGGCAAGCGTCGCACGTCGCATGTAAGACTTGACGGCCCGATCCCAGCGACGAACCAGATCCCCCCGAGGAACCAGATCCCCCCGAGGAAGAGGTGCACCGCGTGGCCCGCGAGCTCTACGCCACCCTGAAGACCAACCACGGTCCGATCCGGCTCAAGCTGTTCCCCGACCACGCCCCGAAGACGGTCGCCAACTTCAGCGGGCTGGCCGACGGCAGCCGGGAGTGGACCGACCCCCGCACCGGCACGAAGGGCTCCGGGCCGCTCTACGCCGGCGTGCTGTTCCACCGGGTCATCCCCGGCTTCATGGTGCAGGGTGGCGACCCCCTGGGCACGGGCACCGGCGGTCCCGGCTACCACTTCCAGGACGAGATCCATCCGGAGCTGCAGTTCGACCGCCCCTATCTGCTGGCGATGGCCAACGCCGGGCCCGGCACCAACGGCTCGCAGTTCTTCCTGACTGTCGGGGCGGCACCCTGGCTCAACACCAAGCACACGATCTTCGGGGAGGTGGCCGACCAGGCCGGGCGCGAGGTCGTGGACAAGATCGCCGCCGTACCCACCGGTCGGATGGACCGGCCCAGCTCCGACGTCGTGATCGAGGCGATCGACGTCGAGCAGGTCGACGGCTGAGCCGTCCGTGACAGCTCCGAGTCCCGGGCCCGGGGCCGGGCAGGAGGCGCCCCCGACCTGCTACCGGCACCCGGACCGGGAGACCTATGTCCGTTGCACCCGCTGCAACCGGCCGATCTGCCCGGACTGCATGGTGGCGGCCTCGGTCGGCTTCCAGTGCCCGGACGACGTCAAGCAGGGCGGCAGGGGAGGGCGGCAGGCGCGGACCGCCTTCGGGGGGCGGCTGTCGCCCCATACCTCTCGGGTCACGCTCGCGCTGATCGCCGTCAACGTCGTGGTCTTCGTGGCCGGATACGCCCAGAGTGGGCTCGACCTGCGCTTCGGCAACCTGGCCTCGGCGATCGCGACCGACGACGGCACGGTCTACGACGGCGTGGCAGACGGCGCCTGGTACCGCCTGGTCACCGCCGCCTTCCTGCACGCCGGCGTCCTGCACCTGCTGTTCAACATGTTCGCGCTGGCCCAGATCGGACCGGTGCTCGAGCGCGCCCTCGGCCGAGGTCGCTTCGTCGCGCTGTACCTGCTCGCGGCGCTCGGCGGGTCCACGCTGTCGTTCCTGCTGTCGCCGCCGAACCAGCTGGGGGTCGGGGCGTCCGGGGCGATCTTCGGGCTGTTCGGCGCCTACTACGTCGTCGTACGCCGGCTCGGCGGCGACACCAGCCAGATCGTGGTCCTGCTGGTGGTCAACCTGGTCATCACCTTCGCGGTGCCCATCATCGACTGGCGGGCGCACGTCGGGGGGCTGCTCACCGGGGCGGCGGTGGCGGCCGCGCTGGCCTACTCCCCTCGCGGCCCGCGGCGGACCCTGGTGCAGGCAGCGGCGTGCGCGCTCGCCCTGCTGGCGCTCGCCGCGGCGGTCGTCCTGCGTACGGCGGCGCTCACCGCCTGAGCTCGTCCAGCCGGCGCAGCACCTGCTCCGGCGGGCGGCCGAGCCGCCGCGCCGTCAGCGCCACCACGGTGCTGCCGAGGTCCAGCTCCAGCACCGGCGTACGGCGGTCGCGGACCACCCGGAGCAGCTCCACCTGCGGCCAGCCGACCGCCACGTGGCGCCAGCCGGACAGCACCCGCAGGCCCTGCCCGTCGGCGAGCAGCACCGGGCGCCGGACCAGGTCGCGCACCCCGTAGGCGAGGGCCAGCAGGGCGGCCGGCGCCGCCAGTAGCCGACCGGCCGGGTCGGCGAGGACCACTGCCCCCAGCAGCAGTGCCGCGAGGCCGAAGGCCAGCACGGTGCCGAGGCGCGGCGGGTCCAGGCGCAGGCTGGGCGGGCCGGCCGCGAGGTTCATGCCGCCAGCCTGCCAGGGGCCTGCGCGCGGTCTGGGCGGACGCCGTCGTAGGATTGCGCTAACCGCCGTTCACTCCTTGGGGGACCTCATGCGCGACGCCGTCATCGTCGAAGCCGTCCGCACGCCGACCGGCAAGCGCAACGGCGGCCTGGCCGGCGTACACCCCGCGGACCTGTCCGCGCACGTCCTGGAGGCGCTCGCCAGCCGCAGCGGGCTGGACCCGGCGCTGGTCGACGATGTCATCTGGGGCTGTGTGAGCCAGATCGGCGAGCAGAGCTTCGACATCGCGCGCACGGCGGTGCTGTCGGCGGGCTGGCCCGACTCGGTGCCGGGCACCACGGTCGACCGGCAGTGCGGCTCCTCCCAGCAGGCGGTGCACTTCGCCGCCGCCGGCGTGATCAGCGGGCAGTACGACGTCGCCGTCGCCGGCGGAGTCGAGGTCATGTCCCGGGTGCCGATGGGCTCGTCCTTCACGGCCAATCCCCTCGGCGAGCGCTACGTCGCGCGCTACGGCGCGGACTTCCCCAACCAGGGGATCGGGGCCGAGATGATCGCCGACCAGTGGGGGCTGTCCCGCCAGCAGCTCGACGAGTTCGCGCTCGCCTCGCACGAGAAGGCGGCCGCGGCCATCGACGGTGGCCGCTTCCAGGGGCAGATCGCGCCGGTCAGCACCCCTGACGGGGTTGTCGACACCGACGAGGGCGTACGGCGCGGCGGCACGCTGGACAAGCTCGCGGCGCTCAAGCCGGCCTTCCAGGAGGACGGCAAGGTCACCGCGGCCAACTCCTCGCAGATCTCCGACGGGTCCGCCGCCCTGCTCGTGACCACCAGCGAGAAGGCCGCGCAGCTCGGCCTCACCCCCCTGGTGCGGGTGCACACGGCCGTGCTGGCAGGGGCGCCGCCGATGCCGATGCTGACCGGCCCGATCCCGGCGACGCGCAAGGCACTGGCCAGGAGCGGGCTGCGGATGGACGAGATCGGGGCCGTCGAGTGCAACGAGGCGTTCGCCTCCGTGCCGCTGGCCTGGTTGGCCGAGCTGGGCGCCGAGGACAAGACGCTCAACCCCAACGGGGGAGCCATCGCTCTCGGCCACCCGCTGGGCGGGTCGGGCGCCCGACTCATGACCACGCTGGTGCACCACATGCGGGACAACGGCATCCGCTACGGCCTGCAGACGATGTGCGAGGGCGGCGGCCAGGCCAACGCGACCATCCTCGAGCTGCTCTGACCCCAAGGTTCCCGCACAGCAGGCGATGTGCGACGATGCGCCCGGTTCATCACCCCAGGCCGCAGGGAGGCCCGATGTCCGCTGGTGCGCTTTGTCTCTTGCCCACCGCGAGCGGACCGGGGACTCCCCGACCAGAGCGCTCCTGGCGCCCCACCCGCGAGACCCTGGTGATCCTGGTTTTCGTTCCCGCGCTGGTGCTCGTGGCCGCCGTCGCGCTCGTCCTGACCCACCACCGCGACGCGGCCCCGAGCGCAGCCACCGCACCGGGGTCTGCCTCCGTGGTCGGCCCTGCGGTGCCCGGTCCCCTCGCCGGGACCACCGCGCCGCAGCCGGCGCGTCCGGCGAAGCCGACCGGATCGCCCTCGATCACACGTCAGGCCGTGCAGGCCGCCCCGGCTCCGCGGCTGGGTGCCACGCTGCTGATGCGACCAGGCAGCACCGGTGTGGACGTGCGGACCTGGCAGGCCAGGATGGCGCAGCGGGGCTGGCGGCTCGCGGTGGACGGTGTCTACGGGCCACAGAGCGCGGCGGTGGCCAGGAGCTTCCAGCACCAGAAGCGACTGCGCACCGACGGGAGGGTCAGACGTCAGACCTGGACCGCCGCCTGGACCACGCCCGTCACCGCTGCCTGACCCCCCGGCGGTGGCGGCGCCCCGGGCCGGCTGTACGCCCCGGACAGGTATGCGGGCTGCCCCCGCGGTGGTGGCGGGCGGTGGCGACGGTGGTGTCTCGTGCCCCGCCCGGGCCGCGCCATCGTGGAGGGGGCAGACGCCATACGTCCCGGCAGGGTCTCCTGCTGTCCTGTACCGGCCCACCGCGGGCAGCGCAAGTCGGGCGCCTACGTCGGCCATCCACAGTGTGGACAATGCCTGGGGAGAATGACAGCGGTGTCAGTCGAGCCGGCTCAGCGCCCTCCGATCAGCGCCATTGGGTCGAGAGCCCGAATCCCGCCACGATGAAGCCGAAGCCGACGAGCAGGTTGCCGTTGCCGAGGGCGCCGAGCTTGGGGATCCCGCCCATGTCGCCGTTGGTGAGGTAGAAGACCACCAGCCACAAGATGCCGATGCCGAACAGCGCCAGCATGAGGGGCGCGAACCAGACCGGGCTTGGCTTGCGCTTCTTGCGCGCCGCGCCGGGGACCGCAGGCGCCGTGTAGACGGCCTTGCGGCGCTTCTTGGACTCGGGCACGACTCCTCCTTGCTGCACGCAGACCGCCTGCACCGGGTTAGCGTAACGGGACCGGCACCGGGGCCGGTACACGCGCGGAGGCCGCCGCGCCGTACGGGGGAGGCACGTGGACGCGGTCCGCACCTTCGTGCGCGGTACCGGACAGCTGCTGATCACTGTCGGGCTGGTGGTGCTGCTGTTCTGCCTGTACGAGCTGCAGGTGACCGGGTACTACACCAAGGACCAGCAGAATGGCCTGGAGCAGCAGTTCGACCAGCCGCTGCCGACCGCTGCCAAGCTGGCCGGCCCGGGCGGCAGGGCCGTGCCGCCGGTCGTGCCGCTCGGCAACGCCCTCGCCCGCATCTGGATCCCACGGCTGGGCCGGGACTACCACTACGTCGTCGTCGAGGGCGTCTCGGTGGAGGACCTCAAGAAGGGACCGGGCCACTACCCCGGTACCGCGCTGCCCGGCGCCCTGGGCAACAGCGTGATCAGTGGGCATCGCACGACCTATCTGGCCCCGTTCAGCCGGCTGGACGTGCTGCGCGACGGCGACGCGATAGTGGTCGAGACCCGCACGAGCTGGTTCACCTACCGCATGACCGGCCGCCAGGTGGTGGCGCCGACCGCGATCGAGGTGACCTACCCGGTTCCGGGTCGCCGGGGGTCGGCACCGACCCAGCACCTGCTGACCCTGACGACCTGCAACCCCAAGTACTCCGCCCGGCAGCGGCTGGTGGTGCGGGGGCAGCTCGAGGCCAGCCTCGCCAAGGCCGCCGGCCGCCGGCCGCCGGCGCTGCCCGGAGGCGCGTGATGTACGTCTGGATCTGGCGCCACCTGCCGGGCGGCCTGCCCGGCAGGCTGCTCGGCAGCGTGCTGCTGGTGGCCGCGGCCGTCGCGGTGCTGATGCTCGTGGTGTTCCCGCGGGTCGAGCCGCTGCTCCCCTTCCAGAACGTGACAGTCAACGCACCCGGGACAGGCAGCGGGCAGGGCGGCCCGGGCCCGACCCCCTCGCGCTGACCGCCGTGGCGCCCCGGTGGTCCCCGCGCCTACCGTGGGAGGCGTGAACACCCGCGTCCTCGTCGTGGACAACTACGACAGCTTCGTGTTCAACCTGGTGCAATACCTCGGCCAGCTCGGTGCGGGCACCGTCGTACGGCGCAACGACGAGGTCGGGCCGGCGGACCTCGACGGCTTCGACGGCGTGCTGCTGTCGCCGGGACCCGGCGTCCCGCAGGACGCCGGCTGCTCGGTCGCGATGGTCTCCGCCTGTGAGGACCGCGGCCTGCCGCTGCTGGGCGTCTGCCTCGGTCACCAGGCGATCGCGGTGGCGCACGGCGCGACGGTGAGCCGAGCCCCGGAGCTGCTGCACGGCAAGACCAGCGAGGTCGTGCATGCCGGCGCCGGCGTCCTGCGCGGCCTTCCGGACCCCTTCACGGCGACGCGCTACCACTCGCTCGCGGTGCAGGAGCACACTCTCCCGCCGGAGCTGCAGGTGACCGCCCGCACGCCGGGCGGGGTGGTCATGGCGGTGCGGCACCGAGACCGGGCCGTGGAGGGAGTGCAGTTCCACCCGGAGTCGGTGCTCACCCAGGGTGGCCACACCCTGCTCGCCTCCTGGCTCTCCCAGTGCGGCGATCCGGCCGCCCCCGGCCTGGCGCCTCCGCTCGCCGCCCGGGTGGAGGACCGCCGGCTGGCCGCCTGCGGCTGACCGCCTGCGGCGGCGGGTCGACCGGGCGGCGGGCCGGCCGGCACAGCGGTGTCTAGCGGGTCGGGCTGGCGCTCGGGCTGGCGCTCGGGCTGGCGCTGGGGCGCGCCGTGGGCTTGGCGGTGGCGCTGGGTGACGGCGAAGGCGACGGCGCGGGCGAGGCGGCGGACGGCGAGGGCGTCGGCGAGACGCTGCTGGGCGACGGTGACGGTGGCCGGGGCGTCCGCGAGAGGACGATCACGACCGTCGAGCCGCGGTTCGCGCTCGCGTCCACCGGTCGCTGGTCGATCACCCGTCCGGGCGCGCCGCGGGAGTCGCGGCTCTCGACCGTCACCGAGAACCCGGCCCGGCGCAGCGCCGCCTCGGCGTCGTCGCGCGTGCGGCCGCGCACGTCCGGCACCTGCAGCCGGCCCGACGACACGACCAGGGTGACCCCCGAGCCGGCTCGCACCTGCACGCCGGGACGCGGCAGCGTGTCCAGCACGACGCCGGCGGCGATGTTGCCGTCGCGCTGGACGACCCGGTCCACCGTGAGCTTGGCGTCGTCGAGGATGGCCTCGGCCTCGGGTTGCGACTGCCCGATGACCTGCGGGACGAGGGTCATCTCGATGCCCTCGCTGACGACGAGGTCGACCTTGCCGCCCTTGCGCACCACGATCTGGGCGTCCGGGCTCTGACCGATCACGGTCCCGGCCGGCCGCTCGTCGAAGCGCATCGTCACCTCGCCCGTCCGCAGGCCGACGTCGGTGAGCCGCTGCGTGGCCACCTCCTGGCTGAGTCCGAGCAGCGCCGGTGCGGGCACCAGGTTGCTGCCGCCGCCCACCAGGTTCCTGACCAGCAGGCCGACGCCCACGAGCACCGCGAGCAGTACCACCACGAACAGCGCGGCGATGCCGGCCCGCCGCCGTCGGTTGGGTCCGGCGGGCCGCAGGACCGTCGCGGTCTGGACCGCGGCCGAGCCCCGGCTCCGCTGGACGGGCGCGGCCGCCACCCGCTCCCCGGCGGCGGCCCGCAGCAGGTCGGCCCGCATGTCGGCCGCGGACTGGTAGCGGTTGTCCGGGTTCTTGGCCATCGCCATGAGCACGACCGAGTCGACGTCGGGGGACAGGGACGGGTCGCGCTCCGACGGCGGGACCGGGTCCTCGCGCACGTGCTGGTAGGCGACGGCGACCGGGCTGTCGCCGGTGAACGGCGGCCCCCCGGTGATCAGCTCGTAGAGCAGGCAGCCGGTGGAGTAGATGTCGGAGCGGGCGTCGACGGGCTCGCCGCGCGCCTGCTCCGGCGAGAGGTAGGCGGCGGTGCCGATCACCGCCGCGGTCTGGGTCATCGTCGAGGACGAGTCGGCCACCGCCCGGGCGATGCCGAAGTCCATGACCTTGATCTCGCCGGTCGGCGTGAGCATCACGTTGCCCGGCTTGATGTCGCGGTGCACGATCCCCGCGTTGTGTGCGACCTCGAGTGCGGAAAGGACGTCGGCGGTGACCTCCAGTGCCCGCTGGGGCATGAGCCGGCCCTCGGCCTTGAGCACGTCGCGCAGCGTCCGCCCGTCGACGAACTCCATCACGATGTAGGGCACCTGTGCACCGCCGGAGGCTCCGCCCGACGCCGCGCCCAGCCCGACGTCCTCCCCTGTGTCGTAGACCGAGACGATGCTCGGCGCGTTCAGCGAGGCAGCCGACTGGGCCTCGCGACGGAACCGGGCCTGGAAGGACGGGTCGCGCGCGAGGTCCGCCCGCAGCACCTTCACCGCCACGTCCCGACCGAGGCGTACGTCGACGCCGCGGAACACCTCGGCCATGCCGCCCAGCCCGATCGGGCCGCCCAGCTCGTAGCGCCCACCGAGCAGCCGCGCCTGCGTCACTTCCCGGCCTTCTGGTGCTCGCCGCCGGCCGCCGGCCGGGCCGGCTCGGCTGCCCAGGGCGCGGCGCTCACCTGCCGAGCACCGCGCGCATCATCTCGCGCGCGATGGGTGCGGCGACCCGACCGCCGGTCGCCTCCGAACCTGCCGAGCCGCCGTCCTCGACCACGACGGCGACCGCGACCTGCGGGTCCTCGGCCGGGGCGAAGCCAATGAACCAGGCGTGCGGCGGCTTCCCGACGGCGTGCTGGGCGGTGCCCGTCTTGCCGGCGACCCGCACCCCGGGGATCTGCGCGGCGGTGCCGGTGCCCTTGGCGACCACCAGCTCCATCATCGTGCGCAGCTGGTCGGCGACCGACGAGGAGACGGCGCGCCGGTAGGTCTTCGGCTGCGCGAGGTCGAGCCGGCTGAAGTCGGGCGCCTGCACCTCCTGCACCAGGTAGGGGGTCATCACGGTCCCACCGTTGGCGACGCCGGCCGCGACCATCGCCATCTGCAGCGGTGTCACCTGCACGTCGAACTGCCCGATCGCCGACTGCGCCACCTGTGGCGGCGTCGGGCTGGCCGGGTAGCGGCTGGTGGCCACGTCCATCGGCACCTGCAGCTTGCCGTCGCCGAAGCCGAACGCCTCCGCCTGCCGGCGTACCGGCGCGGCCCCGAGGTCCAGCCCCAGCTTGGCGAAGGCGGTGTTGCAGGAGATGCGCAGCGCGTCGGCCAGGGTCGACTGGGTGCCGTCCCCGCACTGCTCGCCGCCGAAGTTCTTCAGCACCCGGCTGGTCTGCGGCAGCGTCAGCTGCGTCGGCGAGTCGATCTTGGTGTCTGGGGTGTAGCGCCCGCTGCTCAGCGCCGCCGCCGTTGTGATGATCTTGAACGTCGAGCCCGGCGGGTAGGTCTGGCTCAGCGCCCGGTTGAGCAGCGGGCTGCGCGGGTCGCGCTGCAGCGCGGCGTACGCCTGCCGGATCGCCGGCGGGTCGTGGCTGGACAGCACGTCCGGGTTGTACGACGGCCGGCTCACCATGGCCAGGATGGCGCCGGTGCGGGGGTCGAGCGCGACCGCCGCGCCGACCTTGCCGGCCAGCCCGTCGTAGGCCGCCTTCTGCGCCTGGGCCTGCACGCTGAGCAGGATCGAGCCGCCCTGCGGCTGGCGGCCGGTGATCTGGTCGGACAGCCGGCGCACGAACAGCCGGTCGTCCTCGCCGGACAGGACCCGGTCCTCGGACTTCTCGATGCCGGTCGCGCCGTAGACCAGCGAGTAGAAGCCCGTGACATGGGCGTACGACGGCCCGTCGGCGTAGCGGCGCAGGAAGCGCAGCCGGTCGTTGGTCTCGACCGAGCTGGCCAGCGCAGTGCGGGCCTTGCCGGTGCCGATCGCGATCGGCCCGCGCTCGCGGTCGTAGGTGGCCAGCAGCACGCGGCCGTTGCCCGGGTTGTCGCGGTAGGAGCCCGCCTTGACCACCTGCACCCAGTTGGCCTGCAGCAGCAGCAGGCCGAACAGCAGCAGGCAGGCGACGGCGATCTTGCGCAGCGGGCGGTTCACCGGCGCACGACCTGGGTCTGGGCGTCCTCGAGGGCCGCGCGGGCCTTGTCCGGCGTGACCGGTGCAGGCGCCGGGCGGCGCGCGGCGTCGGAGACGCGCAGCAGCAACGCGACCAGGGCCCAGTTGGCGACGACGCTGGAGCCGCCGTAGGACAGCCAGGGCAGCGTGACGCCGGTCAGCGGGATCAGGCCCATGACCCCGCCGACGATGACGAAGACCTGCAACGCCAGGGAGAACGACAAGCCGGTGGCGAGCAGCTTGCCGAAGGAGTCACGGCAGGACAGCGCGGTGCGCAGCCCGCGCTCGACGATGACGCCGAAGACCAGCAGGACGGCCATCACGCCGACCAGGCCGAGCTCCTCGCCGATCGCGGCCATGATGAAGTCGGTCTTGGCGAACGGCACGATCCCGGGGCTGCCCTTGCCCAGACCGGTGCCGGTGAGCCCGCCGGTGCCGAACCCGAACAGCCCCTGGGTGAGCTGGTAGCCGCTGGTGCTGGCGTTGGCGAACGGGTGCAGCCAGGTGTCGACCCGGCTCCGGACGTGGTCGAACAGGTGGTAGGCGGTGAACGAGCCGACCCCGAACAGGCCCAGCCCGATGAGCAGCCAGCTGGTCCGCTCGGTGGCGACGTAGAGCACCACGACGAAGATCCCGAAGAACAGGAGCGAGCTGCCCAGGTCCTTCTCGCGGACGAGCACGGCGAGCGAGGCGGCCCAGGCGAGCAGGACCGGCCCGAGGTCACGGGCTCGCGGCAGGTCGAGCCCGGCCACCCGGCGGCTCGCGAGCGAGAGCACATCGCGCTTGCTGACCAGGTATCCGGCGAAGAACACCGTCAGTGCGATCTTGGCGATCTCGCTGGGCTGTACCGTCATCGGGCCGAGCCGGATCCACAGCCGCGCGCCGTTGATCGTCTTGCCGATGCCGGGTACGGCGGGCAGCAGCAGCAGCACCAGGCCGACCGCCGCGCTGGTGTAGGTGTAGCGGGCCAGCCGGGTGTGGTCGCGCACGACCAGCAGCACCCCGAGGAAGACCGCCACGCCGATGGCCGTCCAGATCAGCTGCAGCGGGGCGTCCGCGCGCGGCAGGGCGCGGCCGGCCTGGCGGGCCCGCTCGCCCGCCGCGAAGTCGAGCCGCCGGATCAGCACCAGCCCGAGCCCGTTGAGCAGCGCCACGCACGGCAGCAGCAGGGGGTCGGCGTACGGCGCGACGCGGCGCACCAGCAGGTGGGCCAGGCCGAACAGGCCGGCCAAGGACAGGCCGTAGCCGAGCGTGCCGGAGGGCAGCCGGCCGTCCTGCGCCAGCCCGACGGCGGCGTAGGCCAGCACGGCGACCGCCACCGCGAAGACGGTCAGCACCAGCTCGGTCCCGCGCCGCTTCGGGGCGTACGCCGGAGCGCTCGCGAACCCGCCCGTCGTCACCGGCCCACCCCCGCGACCGCGCAGCCGGAGGGGACCGGGACAGGCCCCGTGGACAGGGTGGGGGCGGCGCCGGCGCCGGCTGTGACCGGAGGAGTCACCTTGGGGGTGGCGCTGGCGACCGGCCCCGGGGGGACCGCGGCCGCGCTGGGGCAGTCCTGTCCGGCCTGGCTCTGCAGCCGCTGCACGATCTGGTCGGCGTCCTTGCGGTCCCGGGCCACGATGCCCCGTTGGACCCGCGGCGTGTCCAGGCCGGACAGGCGGTCCTGCGACAGGTCGGTCATCCGCTCGACGCTGGACAGCTCGATGCCGGCCACGCTCCCGGTCACGCCGCGGAAGATCGCGACCTGCCGGCCCTCGAGCCCGACGTAGTACTGCGAGCGCACGTAGGCCCAGGTCCCTCCGGCGGCCAGGACCAGCAGGATGAGCACGAGCAGCATCAGCGTGGCGGTGCGCCGACGGGCGCGCGCCGGACGGCGCGGCGGTTCGCCCTGCCGGTCCGCCGCCGCCTCGTCCGGCTCGCCGGCGGGCCGCTCGGCCGCGAACGCCCGCCCGGCCGCGCTGTCACCCACCCCGGACGGGGGAGCCTGCGGTCCTTCGGCGGCCGCGCCGCCCACGACCGGCGCGAGCGGGTGCGGCTGCTCGGCGTCGACGACGTCGGCCACGATCACCGTGACGTTGTCCGGACCGCCGCCGCGCAGCGCGAGGGTGACCAGCCGGTCCGCGGCCTCCTGCGGCTCGGGCAGGCGCAGCGCCTCGAGGAGCGTCTCGTGGCGGCCGACCGGCCCGGTCAGTCCGTCGCTGCACAGCAGGTAGCGGTCGCCGGCGCGCACCTCGCGCACCGACAGGTCGAACTCCAGCCCGACCCGACCGTCGAGCACCCGCGTGATCAGGTTGCGCTGCGGGTGGCTGCCGGCCTCCTCCTTGCTGATCCGGCCCTCGTCGACCAGGGTCTGCACCAGCGTGTGGTCGTGGGTGATCTGGCTCAGCTCGCCGTCGCGCAGCAGGTAGGCGCGGGAGTCGCCGACGTGCAGCAGGCCCAGGCGGTTGCCGGCGGACAGCAGCGCGGTCAGCGTCGTCCCCATGCCTTCAAGGGCCTGGTCGCCGGCGACCATGTCGCGCACATGGTCGTTGGCCGACTCCGCCGAGCGCCGCAGGGTGTCGAGCAGGTCGTTGCCCGGCGCGTCCTCGTCCAGCTGCGCGAGGGCGGCGATCGCCACCGCGCTGGCGACCTCCCCGGCGGCATGGCCGCCCATGCCGTCGGCCACCGCGAGCAGCCGCGGACCGGCGTACGCGGAGTCCTCGTTGCCCTCACGCAGCAGGCCGGTGTGGGAGCGCGCCGCGTAGCGCAGCGCCAGCGTCACCGCAGGTCTCCTGGCGGGGGGCTCACTTGCGCAGCTCCAGGACCGTCTTGCCGATCCGGATCGGCTGGCCGAGCGGGACCGGCGTCGGCCGGCTGACCTTGGCCGCCCCCAGGTAGGTGCCGTTGGTCGAGCCGAGGTCCTCCACCAGCCACGCGTCCTCGCCCGGCACCAGGCGGGCGTGGCGGCTGCTGGCGTAGTCGTCGGTGAGGACCAGTGTGGAGTCGTCCGACCGACCGAGTGTGATGGGCGCCTGCCCGAGGGTGACGGTGGTGCCGGCGAGCGCGCCCTCGGTCACCACCAACTTGCGGGCCTGGCTGCGCCGTCCCCCTCCGCGGCCCTGCCGGCCGGTCGGGGCGGCGGCGGCGGGCGCCGCGGCGGCCCGGCCCACCCGGCCGGTGCCGAACAGGTCGCCGCGCACCGTCCGTACGGCGGCGATCACGAACAGCCAGAGCAGGGCCAGCAGGCCGTACTTGACGATCGAGACGACAAGGGCGCTCGCCATCAGCCGCCCGCCCGCGTCCCCGCCGGGAACAGCAGGCCCGCCCGGAACAGCATGGACGTGGCGCCGACGTCGATCCGGTCGCCGTCGGACAGCGCCGACCGGTCGACCCGCCGGCCGTTGAGGCTGGTGCCGTTGGTCGACTCGAGGTCGACCACCTCGGCCCGACCGTCGGCCAACCGGATCTCCGCGTGCCGCCGCGACACCGCGCTGTCGTGCAACGTCACGTCGGACTCGGCGCCGCGGCCGATCGTGGTGACGCCGTCTCGGAGCGGCACGACCCGCTCCCTGCTCCGCCCGGGGCCGCCACCGGGGGTCGGCGACAGGACCAGCTGGGCCCCCCCGCCGACCTCGTCAGCCTGGGCCCCGGCCGGTCCGGACGGCACGGCGGCGAGCACCCCGCTGCGGACGCGGAACACGCCCGTGGCGAGCTCCTCCACCCGCTCGAAGCGGACGGTGACCGGCCCGACGAAGGACCAACCCTGCTCCTGGGCGTGCTCGCTGACCATGTCGGCCAGCTCGCGCCGCAGCGGTGCGTCGTACTCGCCCAGGCGGTCGGCGTCGGACTCACCGAGCTCGACGACGTAGTCGTTGGGCACGAGCACCCGGCCGGGACCCACGATCGTCTTGTGGGCCTCACCCTCGCGCTGCAGGGCCGATGCCACCTCGACCGGCTGGACCACCCCGCCGAACACGCGCGCGAAAGTGCCCTCGACCATGCCTTCGAGGCGACGCTCGAAGCGCTGCAGCACTCCCACACCAGGTCCTTTCCCAGGGCCCGGTGATCGTATCCGTCCGCGGCCGGCAGCCCCCTGCCAACGACCTGAGTGTGTGTGCGGGCGCCGCGATCACCGGCGCCGGGCGTCCGAGCGCGGCCGGGTGCTAGCCTCGCTGCGCTGCCAAGCAGCCCGACCGCATCTGTCGGGCCAAGCTCGGGCGAGTGGCGGAATGGCAGACGCGCACGGTTCAGGTCCGTGTGTCCGAAAGGACGTGGGGGTTCAACTCCCCCCTCGCCCACAACGAGGGACAGTCAGGCAACGCGATCCGGATCCGTCAGCTGAACGCGCAGGAGCGAACGTCCGCAGCGCCGTCGACCTGATCCAGATGGGGAGTCACTCCTCTGAAGCGAGCGGGTCCAGTTGGCCGTGCAAGCCGGCCGGTGGCGTCACCGGATCGGCGCCGCGGGGCGCCTCGGAAGCTTGAACTCGCCGGCGTCGATGACACCCGCCGCGATGGCTGCCTCTAGGTGTTGGTGTGCCAGCACGCCCTCCTGGGCGCTCGGCAGCTGCGGTACGCCGGTCAAGCGTGCGCTCCACAGGGCATGCGCCGTCGATGAGACCCGCGGCATCACCGCATCGGGGGCGATGGGCGGGGGCGAAGCATCGCGGGGTGCAGCCGCTCGGCCGGCCCGCGGCGGAACAGCGCAGCGGGCCGGCCGCCCTCCGGCCCGACCGGGGCGGGCTTGCCGAGCGGCACGAGGAAGCCAGGCGTGCCGGTCACCTTGCGGTGGAAGTTGCGGGGGTCCAGGGGCACGCCCCAGACCGCCTCGTAGACCCGGCGCAGGTCGGCCACGGTGAGCTCGTCGTCGCAGAAGGCGGCGGCCAGCGGGCTGTACTCCAGCTTGGCCCGGGCCCGTTCGACCCCGGCCGCCAGCACCGCCGCGTGGTCGAAGGCCAGGCGGCCGCTGTCGACCTCCTGCACCGGGACCCAGGCGACCGAGCGGGCGCCGGTGCCGGGCAGGGGCGCGGGCAGGTCCGGCGCGAAGACCAGGTAGGCCACCGACACCACCCGCATCCGCGGGTCCCGCGCGGGGTCGCCGAACGCGCCGAGCTGCTCCATGTGCGCGACGTCCCGTCGTACGCCCGTCTCGTGCTCCAGCCGGCGCACCGCGGCGGTGTCGAGGTCCTCGGCCGGCTGGACGAAGCCACCGGGCAGTGCGAGGCCGCCGCGGAACGGGTGGGTGTCGCGCTCGACGAGCAGCACCGAGAAGCGGGCGGCGGCCGGCTCGTGCCGCACGGTGAGCAGCACCACGTCGACCGTCACGGCGAACGGCGCGAAGTCGCGGGGGTCGTACGCCGCGAGCCAGTCCGCCTCGCTGGTCACGGCGACAGGTCGGCGTCGACCACACCGGCGAGCCAGGCCGGCGGCCCGGGGTCGAGCCGCCGGGCGACAGCGGGCAGGTCGGCGAGGGTCCGCGCGCAGCGCTCGCGGGCCGGCCCGACGTCGTCGCCGGCACACGCGTTCCCGTCGACGACGAGCGGCAGCTGCAGCGGCCGCGACGCCGGCGGGCCCTCCGGCGAGAGCGTGAGCACCTCGCCGTCGGCGGTGCGCCAGGCCCACTTGCGGCCGCCGACGGTGGCCTTGCCGGCGGAGCGCTTGGCGACCGGGTGCAGCGGGGCGTCGGGACCGACCTCCCGGGCCACGGCGACCAGCTTGTAGACGAAGCCGGCCGTGGGGGCGCCCGACCCGGTCACGACCGAGGTGCCGACGCCGTAGCTGTCCGCCGGGCAGCCGGCCAGGTCGGCGAGGGAGTGCTCGTCGAGGTCGCCGGTGAGGACCAGGCGGGTGCCGGTCGCGCCGAGCCCGTCGAGCAGCCGGCGGGCGCGGACCGCCTCCTGCGCCAGGTCGCCGGAGTCGATCCGGATCGCCCCGAGGCCGGTGCCGGCGACCTCCACCGCGGTTCGGATGCCTGCCTCGGTGTCGTAGGTGTCCACGAGCAGCGTCGTCCCCGGCCCCTGGGCGGCGACCTGGGCCCGGAAGGCCTCTCGCTCGTCGGCGTGCGCCAGCGTGAACGAGTGGGCGCTGGTGCCGGTCGTCGGGACCCCGTGCCGCCGGCCCGCCTCCAGGTTGGAGCTCGCGCCGAACCCGGCGACGTACGCCGCCCGCGCCGCCGCGACCGCGGCCTCCTCGTGGGTGCGCCGGCCACCCATCTCCAGCAGCGGGCGGCCGCCTGCGGCGAGCACCATCCGCGCCGCCGCGCCCGCCACGGCCGTGTCGTGGTTGAGCACCGACAGCACCAGCGTCTCGAGCAGCAGCCCGTCGCCGAACGCCCCGTCGACGGTGAGCACCGGCGAGCCCGGCATGTAGGCCTCGCCCTCGCCGTACGCCGTGACGTGCAGGTCGGGCTTGCGGCCGTCGAGCCAGGCCAGGGCGGCCTCGGACACGACCCCGCGCTCGCGCAGCGCGGCCAGCTCGCCCGGCCCGAAGCGCAGCTCGGCCAGCAGGCAGGCGAGCCGGCCCTGCCCGGCGACGATCCCGAACCGCCGGCCGGACGGCAGTCGCCGGGCGAACACCTCGAACACCGCGCGGCGCTCGGCCAGCCCGTCGGAGAGGGCGGCATCGAGCATGGTCAGCTCGTAGCGGTCCGTCAGCAGCGCCGTCGACACCCGCGGCCCCTCCTTGTCGTCATCCCGACGAGAGAGACGGTATGACGGGAAGCGGCCGGTTGCGCGGGCGTTGCTCCGGTGCTGTCCTTGGCGACGACGGCCCTGTCCTGGCGCCGGCAACGAACAGGAGGCCCGGCCGTGCCCGAGCTGCCCGAGGTCGAGGCGCTCGTCGACTTCCTGCGCGGGCGCGCGGTGGGCCGCGTCGTCAGCCGGGTGGACGTGCCGGGCTTCCACGTGCTGAAGACCTACGACCCGCCCCCGTCGGCGCTGGCCGGTCTCGAGGTGAGCGCCGTGGCGCGGCACGGCAAGTTCCTCGACCTGGTCGTCGGGGCGTCCGGTCCGCAGGCGGCCGGCGGCCTGCACCTGGTCGTGCACCTGGCCCGCGCCGGGTGGCTGCAGTGGAAGGACGCGCTGCCACCGGCGCCCCCGCGGCCCGGCAAGGGACCGCTCGGCCTGCGCCTGCACCTGACCGACGTCGAGGGGCGCGAGCACAGCGGCTTCGACCTCACCGAGGCCGGCACCCAGAAGCGGCTGGCCGTCTACCTGGTGCACGACCCCTCGCAGGTGCCGGGCGTGGCCAGGCTCGGAGTCGACCCGCTGTCGCCGGCGTTCACCCCCGACCTGCTCGCGGGACTGCTCGCCGGCGTCCGGAGCCAGGTCAAGGGGGTGCTGACCGACCAGTCGCTGATCGCCGGTCTCGGCAACGCCTACAGCGACGAGGTCCTCTGGGTGGTCGGGCTGTCGCCGTTCAAGCCCGCCGGCAACCTGACGCCCGCGGACGTCGGGCGGCTGCACGCCGCGATCGTAGGGACGCTGCAGACCGCGGTCGGGAGGGCGCGCGGCCTCGCGGCGAGCTCGCTCAAGGCCGAGAAGAAGAGCGGGCTGTCGGTGCACGGCCAGAGCGGGCTGCCCTGCCCGCGGTGCGGCGACACCGTGCGCGAGGTGTCCTTCGCCGACAAGAGCCTGCAGTACTGCCCGACCTGCCAGACCGGCGGGCAGCCGCTCGCCGACCGCCGGCTGTCCCGGCTGCTGAAGTAGAGCCTGGTCCGCCGTCGCCGCGGCGCGGCGCAGTCCTGCCTTACCCGGTGGTCAGACGGGGACGACCTCCACCAGGCCCTCGACGCCGGCGAGGTCGGCGGCGTTGCGGGTGTAGAGCCGGGCGGAGTGGGCGTGGGCGGTGGCGGCGATCAGCAGATCCATGCTGCGGGGACGGGGTGACCGACCTGCGGCCACCACGGCGGCCGCGAGCTGGCCGTAGCTGGCGGCCACCGCCGCATCGACGGGCAGCGGGTCGAAGGTGCGCTGCAGTGTGCTCAGCCGCCGCAGCCGCTCGGCGCGGACGGCCGGCTCATGGGCGACGAGGACACCGAAGTGCAGCTCGGCCAGCGTGGCAGCACTGATCGCCAGCTCGCCCGCCAGCGGCGCCACATCGGTGGCAAGCACGACGCTGGTGTCCAGGACCGCCTTCACGCCGGCGCCCACGGGTCGCGCAGCGCCTGGTCGACCCGGTCCCGGTCGCTCTCCCAGTGCTCGTCGGGCCGGCCTCCGAAGACCTCCGCCAGGTCGGCGCTGCCCCGCCAGGTCCGCGGTGCGACAGCCACCAGGCGGACGCTGGGTCGGCCGGCGACGGTGATCGTGATCTGCTCGCCGGCCTCGGCCCGCCGGACCAGCTCGGACGCCTGCTGGCGCAGCTCGCGCAGTCCCACGGTGTGCATGGATGCACGATAGCACAAGTGCTACGTGGGAAGCGCCAGGTCAGTCGGTCGGGGCCGGAGACGGGCGGGCCGGGCGGGCCGGCGGGCCGCCGTACGACCCGAAGAAGCGGGCGGCGGCGAGCCGGGTCGAAAGGGACCAGGTGGGGTACGCGACGACGCTCTGGGCAAGCCGACCGACCAGCATCCGGGTGTACATCGCCAGCGCGCCGACCGCGACCTGCTCCCCGGCCATCGGCCCTGCCACGGTCATACCCACGAGCTTGCCGAGGTTGATCCCACCTACCCGCGCGGGGAGGGCGAGCAGCTTGACGAAGCCGTCGGTCTCGCCGGCGGTGCGGCCGCGGTCGCTCGTGGTGTCCGGCGCGTAGGACACCAGCACCCGCTCGCCGTACGCCGCGAAGGCCTGGGCCTCCGTCAGACCGACGTGGGCTACCTCCGGCTCGGTGAAGGTCACCCACGGGACCGCCCGCTCGCTCCAGCTGCCCTGGCGAAGCGGGCCGGCGAAGGCGTTGCGGGCGGCGAGCCGGCCCTGCTCGTCCCCGACATGGGTGAACTGCAGCAGCGAGGTGCAGTCGCCGGCGGCCCACACCGTGTCCGCCGCCTGCAAATGCTTGTCGGTGCGCACCCGGCCCCGCTCGTCGGTGTGCACGCCGGTGCTGTCCAGGCCGAAGCCCCTGGTCGAGGGCGTCCGGCCGACGGCGACGAGCAGGTGCGAGCCGGCGACGGTGCCGCCGTCGTCGAGGTGCAGCACCGGCCCGGCGCCGATCCGCACCACCTTCGCCGCCGTGCGCACCTGCACCCCCTCGGCCTGCAACCGGCGGGTCACCGCCCGGACCGCCTCCGGCTCCTCGCGCGCGAGCAGGGTGGGCAGCGCCTCGACGAGCGTGACCTTCGAGCCGAGCCGCCGGAAGGCCTGCGCCAGCTCCACGCCGATCGGCCCGCCGCCGAGGACCAGCAGGTGCTCCGGCTGCTCCCGCAGCGCGAACACGCTCCGGTTGTCCAGATACGGCACCGCGTCCAGGCCGTCGATCGGCGGCACCAGGGCCTGCGACCCGGAGGCCAGCACGAAGCGCTCGGTGGTGACCCGCCGGCCGTCGACGTCGATCGACGTGGGCGAGGTGAAGGTCCCGTAGCCGGCCAGCAGGTCGATGCCCTCGCGGGCCAGCAGCCTCGGCGACTCGTCGCGCTCCACCTCCGCGACCACGCGCGCCACCCGGTCCATCACCGCCGCGAAGTCCACCTCGACCTGCGCGGTGAAGCCGTACGACGGACCGCTGCGGGCCGCCTGCACCCGTCGAGCGCTCTCCAGCAGCGCCTTGCTCGGGATGCAGCCGAAGTGCGTGCAGTCCCCGCCTGGTCGGGCCGCCTCGACGAGCGCGACCCGCCGGCCGGCCTTCCGGGCGCTGCGCGCGGCCCCGAGCCCGGAGGCCCCCGCACCCAGCACGACGAGGTCGTAGTCGCTCATCGCCCCACTCTGCCAGCCGGTGACCTTGACGCGGCCGGTGACCTTGACGCAGCCGGTGCCATTGACGCAGCCGGTGACAGACTCGGGGCATGGACCTGCCGCACAGCACCGACGTGCGCGCCGTCGGCGGGGCGTTCCTGCTCGACGTGCGCGAGGACGACGAGTGGCGCGCGGGCCGCGCGCCCGACGCCGTGCACGTCCCGCTGCAGACCCTGCCCGGCCGCCTGCACGAGATCCCGACCGACCGGCCCGTCGCGGTGATCTGCCGCAGCGGGCACCGCTCCGCACAGGCCACCGGATGGCTGCGCGGGCAGGGATACGCCGCGACCAACGTCGACGGCGGCATGCAGGCCTGGGCCGCCGCTGGCCTGCCGATGGCGGGCGACGGCCCGGCTCGTCCCCATGTCGCGTGAGGACGCCTCGCTGGCGCCTGCTTGCGCTGCCCCCGCTGCCGCGTGACCTGCTGGTCCAGCTCTTCGGTGACGAGCGGGCCGAGCTGCTCACACCGCCGGAGCGCACCCAGGAGGCGGTCGAGGCGCTGCTCCCCGAGGTGGACCTGGTGCTCGGCAACTGGACCAAGGACCTGCAGCTGGTCGCCCCCGGGCCGCGCGTCTGCTTCGTCCAGCAGCCCAGCGTCGGCATCGACGCGGTGCAGGTGGGCGCGTTCACCGAGGCCGGCGTACCGGTGTCGAACTGCGCGGGCGCCAACAGCACCAGCGTCGCCGAGTGGTGCCTCGGCGCGACCCTGTCCGTGCTGTCCCGGCTTGCCGAGGGCGACGCCGCCGTACGCCGAGGTGAGTGGCCGCAGACCAGCCTCGGCGGCCGGGAGCTGGCCGGCAGCGCGGTGGGCGTCGTGGGCATGGGCCCGATCGGGCGGGCGGTCGCGACCCGGTTCGCCGCGATGGGCTGCGCCGTCCGGTACTGGTCGAGGACGGCCAAGCCGGACGCCCCGGCGCCGTACGCCGATCTGGACGACCTGCTCGCGACCAGCGACGTGGTGGTTCTCGTGATCGCACTCGGGGAGCAGACCCGCGACTTGCTGGACGCGGACCGGCTGGCGCGGCTCCGGCGCGGCGCGGTCGTGGTCAACGCCAGCCGAGGGCACGTCGTGGTGGAGGCCGCCCTGGTGGAGGCGCTGCGCACCGGACAGGTCGGCGGGGCGGCGCTGGACGTCTTCGTCGACGAGCCGCTGCCGGCAGACTCGCCGCTGCGCGAGCTGCCCCACGTGCTGCTCACGCCGCACCTCGCCGGGTCCAGCCAGCAGGCCACCGCGAACATCCTGGCCCAGTCCACGGCCAACCTGCAGCGGGTGCTGGCCGGCGTCCCCGTCCTCGACGTCGTGAACGGCGTCGACCCGGCCGTGCAACGGCGCCTCTAGCCGGGCAGGTGTCCGTCGTGCCCTCAGCCACGCAGCCTGCGACGCGACCGGTGCAGGTGGTGGCCCACCGGGGCTCGTCCGCGTCCTACCCCGAGCACACCCTGGCCGCCTACGAGCTGGCGATCGCCGAGGGTGCGGACGCGCTGGAGTGCGACGTACGGCTGACGCGGGACGGCGTGCTGGTGTGCGTGCACGACCGGCGGGTGGACCGTACGTCGGACGGCCGCGGGCCGGTGTCCACGCTCGAGCTGGCCGACCTCGCCGAGCTGGACTTCGCCTCCTGGAAGGCCGCCGCGGGCGACGCGCCGTCCGGGTCGTCCGGGCCAGAGGCGTCGGGGGAGGAGCCCGACCGCGAGGCCGGTCGGGTGCTGACCCTCGAGCAGCTGCTGGCCCTGACCCTGGACAGCTCCTCGACCTCCGGCCGGCCGGTGCAGCTGCACGTGGAGACCAAGCACCCGACGAGGTACGGCGGCCAGGTCGAGCACAGCCTGGTCGACCTGCTCGAGCGGTACGGCGCCGCCCGGCCGGCGTCCCGACCGGACAGCCGGGTCACGGTGATGAGCTTCGCCTCGACGTCGCTGCGCCGGCTGCATGCACTCGCGCCGGCGGTGCCGACCGTCTACCTGATGGAGCGGGTGCCGGTGCGGTTCCGCGACGGCAGCCTGCCACCGCAGGTGCACGCCGCCGGGCCGGCCCTGGAGGTCGTACGTCGGTACCCGCAGTACGTCCGGCGGCTGCAGGCGCGCGGGCACCGGGTGCACGTGTGGACCGTCGACGACGTCGCCGACATCGAGCACGTGCTCTCGCTGGGCGTGGACGCCGTGATCAGCAACCAGCCGCGCCGGGTGCTGCGCCGGCTCGGCCGGCTCGGATGACCCGGTCCACCCCCGAGCCGGCTGCCCCGAAGCCGGCCACGCTGGTCGCCCGACTCGTCGAGGTCCTCACCCGGCTGGGGGCCGACGCCCCGCCGCAGGTGCTTTTGCGCCACCTCGCCAGCAGTGCCGTCGGCCTGCTCGGAGCCGCCGGCTCGGCGTTCGTCGGGCTCGACCGGGACACCGGCCGGCTCACCATCCAGGCGATCGCCCACCTGCCGACCGGGCTGCTGGGGGTGGACTTCCCGCTCGCCGGCAGCGCTGTCGGAGCGCTGGCCGCCTCGGGCCGGCGCTCCCTGGTCGGGACGTCCGCCGACTTCCCCCACCTCAACGAGGCCGTCTTCCCCGAGGGCGCCGGCGAGCTCGCGGTCGCGGTCACCACCGTCGCCGGCGAGCTGACCGGCGGGCTCTACGTCTCGCTGGGGCCCGGCACGAGCCTGACGACGGAGGAGCTCGAGGTGCTCGAGCTGCTCGCAGGCCACGCCGGCATCGCCCTGCAGCACGCCGAGGTGCTGGCCGAGGTGCGCAGCGCGCGCGGTCAGCGGGAGGCGGTCGTGGAGGCGATGCTCGACGGCCTGGCGGTGCTTGACGGGCAGGGCCGGGTCACCTCGTGGAACCGGGCGCTGGCCGCCATGACGGGCGTCCCGGCCGAGCGGGCGGTGGGCCGCGGCTCGCCGCTGCCGCTTCCCCCGCCCGGGAGCGTCCTGGACCACCAGCTGGCGTCGGGGCGGTGGCTGGAGCTGCTGGTGTCCACGGTGCCCGGCACCGAGGACCGCGTCCTGTCGGTCCGCGACATCAGCGGGCCCAAGCAGCTCGAGGCCGCCAAGGACCTGTTCCTGGCCACGGCCAGCCACGAGCTGCGCACTCCGCTCACCGTCCTGCGCGGCTTCTGCGAGACCCTGCTGCATCGCTGGGACGACCTGGACGACGACGCCCGGCGTGGCCTGGTCAGCACCGTGCTGGCGCGCACGGAGGGCATGACGGAGCTCGTCGAGCAACTGCTGCGCGGCTCGCAGGCCGGTGTGCCGGTGCTCGTCGGTCCGTCCCGGACCTTCGACCTCGTGGCCGCGGCGCGGGCCGCGGTCGACCGGGTCTCCGGCTCGAGCCCCCGGCATCCGGTGTCGGTGCTGGCCCCGCACCCCGTGCTGGCCGCCGGCGACCCCGCTGCCGTCGAGCCGGTGCTGGGGCAGCTGCTCGAGAACGCCGTGAAGTACTCGCCGCGGGGCGGGCCGGTGCAGGTGCAGGTCGCCGCCGAGGCCGACAGCGCGGTGCTGCGGGTCGCCGACCGGGGCGTGGGCATCGGCCCGCAGGACCTAGAGCGGGTCTTCGAGCGGTTCGTCCGGGGCGAGGCGGCAACCGACGGCGGGCAGCCGGGTGGCGCCGGGCTCGGGCTCTGGATCGTACGGCGCTACGTGGAGGCACAGGACGGGACGGTCGGGCTGCGCGCCCGGGCCGGCGGAGGAACCGTCGTGGAGGTGCGGCTGCCGGCGGCCGCCGACGGGCCCGGGCCGGTCGCGCTGAGCCGGTCGCGCTGAGCCGGCCCGGCCCGGCCGAGGAGCGGCGACGGCGTGCCCAGGCCGGTTGGGTCCGCCGCCTGCGGGCATCAGTGTTGTGATTCGCGAACGGCCGCAAGGCCGTGCATCGGCACCCTGGGAGGGAGCGGGCCGCCGTGAGCAGCATCCTCGTGCCGCACGAAGCCTCCAGCGCCGCTGTCGTCCGCCACCGGCTCAGTGACGAGCTGGCGTCCCAGGGTGTGGCCGGTGCGGCGGTCGACGAGGCCGCGCTGGTCCTGTCCGAGCTCGTCGGCAACGCCGTTCGCCACGGAGCCCCGCTGCCGGGCGGCGGGGTGCGGGCCTCCTGGGCCCTGCGCGACGACGTCCTGCGGGTCGAGGTGCGCGACGGCGGCGAGGGTGTCCCGGAGCAGTTGCCGCCCACCGCCAGCGTCCCCGGCGGGGGCTCCGTCAGCGACGTCGAGCGGGGCCGCGGCCTCACCATCGTCGGCCTGCTGGCCGGCCGGTGGGGCACGAGCCGTTCCGGCGCGGCGGTGACCGTCTGGGCCGACCTGTCCATCTGGCCCTCCGCTCGGGGCGGCGCGCCGGGGATGGGGTCCCGGCCGGCCTGGGCGACCTAGGCCCGTCGGGTCACCGGCGAGCCGCCACGGGGTCGCGCAGCACCGGACAGCTCATGCAGCGCGGGCCACCGCGGCCGCTGCCCAATTCGCTGCCGGCGATCCGCACCACCTCGATGCCGGCCTCTTCCAGGCGGGCGTTGGTCTCGGTGTTGCGCTCGTAGGCGACGACCAGGCCCGGGCCGAGCGCGAGGGTGTTGTTGCCGTCGTCCCACTGCTCGCGCTCCGCGGTGACCGGGTCCAGTCCGGTGGCCACCACCCGTAACCGCTCGATGCGCATCGCGGCGGCCGCTGCCTCCAGGAAGCCGGCGGGCTCGGCCACGACGACCCCGCCGTCGCCGTCCGGCCGGACCGGGTAGGCGACCAGTGTGTCCGCCACCGCGGGGAACATCACCACCGCGTCGGCGTCGACCATCGTGCACACGGTGTCCAGATGCATCGTGGCCCGCTCCTGCGCGATCGGGACCGCCAGGACGACCTCGGCCACCCCGGCGGCGAAGGCCCGCAGCGCGAAGGCCTCCACCCCGGCCGGTGTCGTCCGCTGACCGACGCCGACGGCGACGACGCCGGGCGCGAGCAGCAGCACGTCACCCCCCTCGAACCATGCCTCCCCCGCGCCGCCGTCGTACAGCAGCGGTGTGCCCGCGAAGCGGGGATGGTGGCGGTAGACGGCGCCGGTCAGCGCCGCCTCGCGCTGGCGGGCCCGCATGGACGGGCTCGTGACCGCCACCCGGTCGTCGACCCACACGCTGGAGTCCCGGGTGAACAGCAGGTTGGGCAGCGGGCGTACGACGAACTCGCTCGCCCCCGTGAGCCTCGCCACGACGCCCTCGGGGCCGGACCGGGGCAGCTCGTCGTGGGTGATGCCGGCCGCCAGGTGCCCGGCCAGGTCGGCGCTGCTCTGGTCCAGCAGCCAGGTCCGCAGGGTCGTGGCGAGCGTCGGCCCGACGACGGTGGGGGCGACGGCGGCGTGCACGGCCTCGGTGCGGGCGGCCGGGATCTCGAAGGTCTCGCGCAGCAGGTGGGACAGCTCGAGCACCTCGACGCCACGGTCGGCGAGCGCCTGCGCGAACGCGTCGTGCTCGTCCTGCGCCCTGGCCACCCAGGGCAGCCCGTCGAAGAGCAGGTCGGCGCTGTTGCGCGGGGTCAGCCGCTGCAGCTCCGCGCCGGGACGGTGCAGCAGCACGGTGCGCAGCCGGCCCACCTCGCTGCGCACGCAGTGGCCCATGCGGCCCACCCTAGGGGCGGGTCAGGCCGCCCGCGGCGTCGCCAGCTGCTGGTGCGCGGCGGCGAAGAAGGCGAGGTTGACCGTGGAGCGCCACCAGGCGCCCTTGACGATCCGCGGGCCCCACTCCGGCCGCTCGGCGACCAGCGGACCCACTGCCTTGTCCACCCAGTCCCGGCCGTGCACCGGGTCGACCTCGGCATGCTCGAGGTAGAACGGGTACGCCGCCTCGGGCGCGCCGAGCCGGTCGAAGGCCTGCAGCACCAGCCGGCAACGCGGGCCGGCCTGCAGCTCGAGCAGACCGAGTGCGCCGACCATCTCCGGCTGCAGCCACCGGTTGGTCGCGAACAACCCGTTCATCGCGGCGCGCTCCAGGGCCTCGACCGGCAGCAGGCTCCGCGGCACGCGCTGCATCGCCACTGCCGCCACCAGGTGGTCGTGCAGCACGGTGTGCACGGCGTCCGGGTCGCCGGCACCCATCTCGTCCCAGTAGTTCTTGCCGAGCTCGAGCTTGGCACTGCCCGACAGCCCGATCTGGCAGGCCGCCACCAGGTCGTCGAAGCCGCCGTCGGGGCCACCCTCCAGGGCCAGGAAGTCGACCAGATCGTCCCAGTCGGCGTCCTTCGCCACCCAGCGGTACGCCGCCGGCAGCCGGTCGCGGGCGGCCACCGTCCGCATCGCCTGCATGGCGAGCTCGGCCGTGTCGGCCTCAGCAAGCGCACCGGCCTGGAGCCACGCGGCGTCGAGCTCGACCAGCCAGTCGGCCTCCAGCCGGCTCTTGAGCTCGGCCAGCGCCGGTGCGCCCTGGTGACGCACCGCCTCGCCGAGCACCTCCAGCGGCGCGGTGTGCAGGTCGTAGACGGCCAGCAGGGTGCGGAACCGGTCCCGCCGATCCACCGGCGTCGCTGCGCGGAGCCGCTCCAGCGCGTCGGCGGCGCCGGGTCCGGCGGACAGGGCGGCGAGCAGCGCGTCGGCGAGCGGACCGGTCGGGCGGCCCGATCCCGGACCGGGCCGGGTCGCAGCGGTAGCGACGGGCGGCAGGGTCATGGCGCGCTCCTCCGGTGGCACGGCAGCGGGCAGGGTCCCGTTCGTCCCCCTCCTACCCGCCCTGACACCAATAGCCCGCCCTGACACCAATGGCCCGCCCTGACAACGGCCAGCTCTGACACAACGGCCAGCTCTGACACAACGGCCAGCTCTGACACCCACCGGCCCGGTCGCAGGCGCTAGCGTCCCCGTGCATGGGACTGCTCGACGGCAAGGTCGCGATCGTGACGGGTGCCGGCCGCGGCATCGGCCGGGGGGAGGCCCTCGAGCTCGCCCGGCAGGGCGCGTCGGTGGTGGTCGGTGAGGTCGACCCGCAGGCCGGCGAGCAGGTCGTCCAGGAGGTGCTGGCGGGGGGCGGCCGCGCCGTACTGCACCTCGGCGACTGCGCGGAGGTCGAGGTGGCCGACGCCGCCGTCGCGCGCGCCGGGGAGGAGTTCGGCCGTCTCGACGCGCTGGTGAACAACGCCGGCGTGCTGCGGGACCGCACCCTGGTGAAGATGACGCCCGAGGAGTGGGACCTGGTGATCCGGGTGCACCTGCGGGGGCACTATGCGACGACCCACGCCGCGATCGCGCACTGGCGCGCAGCAGGCTCGCCGGGCCATGTGGTCTGCACGGCGAGCACCAGCGGCGTCCTGGGCAACTTCGGTCAGGCCAACTACGGGTCGGCCAAGGCCGGGATCGCCGCCTTCGCCCAGATCGCCGCCCAGGAGGGCTGGAAGCACGGCATCACCGTCAACGCGATCTGCCCGGCCGCACGCACCCGGATGACCGAGGGTGCCTACGGCACGATCACCCAGGCCGAGGGCTTCGACTTCTGGCACCCCGACAACGTCGCCCCCTTCGTCGCCTTCCTGTGCAGCGACGCGAGCGCGCACATCAGCGGCAAGGTCTTCGGGGTGCAGGGCGACGCCGTCGAGCTGTACCGTCCGTGGACCAGCGCGGCGGTGATCGAGAACGGCGGCAGCACCTGGGACCCGCAGGACTTCGCCGGCCGGGTCGACGCCCTGTTCGAGCAGAGCGGCGTCGCCCCGGCGGCCGAGAACGGCATGGCCCGGCTCCGCTACTCGATGACCAACCGCGGCTGAGTGTCCGTCTCCGACCGCGGTCCGTGCGACGTACGACTGTCGTGAGGGTGAGGTCGCCGGGCGACCAGACGAGTGGATGTCGCGGTGGCGCCACAGCGGACCCGGGCAGTCCAGGGTCAGACGCAACCGCCACAACGGAAGGACGATCCACGTGATCACCCTGGACCAGGCCCGCTCACTCCACGGCAAGAGCATGCAAGGCAGCGGCGGCGACAAGCTGGGCAAGATCGACACGCTGTACGCCGACCGCGAGGACGGCGAGCCGACCTTCGCCACGGTCGACACCGGCATGTTCGGCGGCAAGACCCACTTCGTGCCGCTCACCGACGCGACGCTCGCCGGCGACGGCGTCGAGGTGCCCTACGGCAAGGACCTCGTGAAGTCAGCGCCGAGCATCGACCCGGACGCCGAGCTCAGCCCGGAGGAGGAGCAGCGCCTCTACCAGCACTACGGCGTGACGGGCCACGGCGGCTCGGGCGACGACACGAGCGGCGGCGACACGAACGGCGGCGCGGTCGGTCGTGACACCAGCGGGCCGACCACCGACGACGCCATGACGCGCTCCGAGGAGCGGCTCAACGTGGGCACGGAGCAGACCGAGACCGGCCGCGCGCGGCTGCGCAAGTACGTCGTGACCGAAGACGTCCAGCAGACCGTGCCGGTCAGCCGCGAGGAGGTGCGGGTCGAGCGCGAGCCGATCACCGACGCCAACGCCGGCAACGCCATGGACGGACCGGCGATCTCCGAGGAGGAGCACGAGGTCGTGCTCAAGGCGGAGCGCCCCGTCGTGGAGAAGGAGGCCGTGCCGGTCGAGCGGGTGCGCCTGGACAAGCAGACCGTCACCGAGCAGCAGCAGGTCTCCGGTGAGGTGCGCAAGGAGCAGATCGAGACCGACGGCAGCTGACCGTCCCGCGACACTCGACGACCCCGCCGCAGCCCGGCGGGGTCGTCGGCGACTGCGCCCGCCTCTGATGCGCCGCCTCCGACGTGGCTGCCCGCACCCCAGGTTGGGCCGAACGGCCCTGCGCGGGTGTCCCAACGGGTCACGACATGCCCTTGCGCTCCGCGTAATGTCCGGCTCGTGACCGATCACTGTTCCCCCGCGCCAGCCGTCAGCGCTGCCGCATGAGCGGCCCCGGCGCGCCTGCGCCCGCACCGGTCCGGCTGCTGCTGCCGCTGCGGCGGCTAGACGGCGCCGCGTGGCGCCCCGGGCCGGAGCCGTCCGCGGCACCCGCCGGGCCGCCTGTCGTTGCTGCGCTGGCCGCCGCCCTCGCCACCCCGGCCCCTCGCTCCGGCCTCGCACTGCGCTCGGCCGCGCATGTCGGCCACCCGTCCGTCCAGCCGGGACAGCCCGCTCCGGTGCCGACCACCACCGCGGCGGCGCCGCCTCCCCACCGAGCGGCGGCACACGGCCCCTCCCGGTCGTCCGCGGTCGCGCGCTGGACGACGGCGGTGCGGAGCGCGGCCGAGCCGTGCCTGCTGCTCGACGGGTCCGGCCGGGTCTGCGCCCTCAGCCCCTCCGCCGCGACGCTGCTGGGGCTCGGCCAGGACGTGGTGGGCATGCTGCTGGCCGACGTCCTGACGGTGCTCGACTTCTCCAGCGCGGGGCGGGTCGACCGGGACGCGCTTCGGTCCACGCCGATGCTGCGCGTGCTCGGCCGTGACGGTGCACGTGACGGTGGTGGGTGCCTCGGCCGCGGGCTGGTGCGGCTGCGCAGGGACGACGGGACGGCGCCGACGTACGACGTCGTCTCGGTGCCGCTGGCGGAGCGCGCCGGCTCGCTGAGCTTCCTGCTGCAGGTCTAGGGAGCTCCGGTCCCGGCCGCGGCTGCCGCGGCGGCCAGGACCTGCTTGGCGGGCCGGCCGAGGACGGCCGCGGCCGCCGCGACGTCGGTCCACTCCGGCTGCACGTTGACCACCTCCCCCGCGAGCAGGCCGGTCTTGACCCGGACCGGCTGGCCGTCGACGTCGACGACGAGCTCGGCCCGCTCCAACGCCCGCTTGGCCACCCGGGTCTCGCGCAGCCCGAGCGTGGAGGTCTGCCGGAACACCACGTCCCGCAACACCTCCGCCTGCCCTTGCCTGCACAGCACCGCCAGCACGTGCGCCGGCCGGCCCTTCTTCATCAGGACCGGGGTGAGCCACGCGTCGTCGGCGCCGGCTCCGAGGAGCGCGTCCAGCACGCCCGGCCACAGCCGCGGGTCGAGGTCGTCGACGTTGGCCTCCAGCACCAGCGCCTCCCCGGAGGGGCTGTCGCGCGGCTCGCCGAGGACCAGCCGCAGCACGTTGGCGGTCTCGACCGGGTCGCGCCCGCCGGCGCCGGTGCCGACCCGCGAGAGCGTCATCGGCGGCAGGTCGCCCCAGGTCGTGACCGTCGCCGCCAGGAGCGCCGCTCCGGTCGGCGTGCACATCTCGTGCGGCACCGCGCCGCCCTGCACCGGCGCGCCGGCGAGCAGCGCGAGGACGGCGGGCACCGGCACGGGCAGCGCGCCGTGCGCGCCGCGGGTGCTGCCCGAGCCCAGCGACACCGGCCCCGCGTGCAGCCCGGTCAGTCCGAGGGTGTGCAGCCCGGCGGCGACGCCCACGACGTCGGCGACGGCGTCCAGCGCGCCGACCTCGTGGAAGTGCACCTCGTCGGCCGGGACGCGGTGCACCTGCGCTTCGGCCTGCGCGAGCCGGCCGAAGACGTCCAGCGCCAGGGCCCGCACCGGCTCGGCGAGCGCCGCGGCCCCGAGCAGCTCCCGGATGTCGGCCCAGGTGCGCCCGGAGGTGGTGTCGGCCACCTCGACGTGCACCCTGGTGGCGCCCAGCCCGGCACGCAGGACCGGCTCGGCCCGCAGCCGGACCGGCTCCACCCCGACGGCGTCCACCGCCGCCTGGAGCACGTCCAGCGGCGCGCCGGCGTCGACCAGCGCACCGAGCAGCATGTCGCCGCTGGCGCCGGCGGTGCAGTCCAGCCACCCGATCACGGCCGCACCGCCGGCTCCCCGGCCGGCCGGCGGGCGACGCGCGCGGCGAACACCCCCGCGCCGTACCCGTTGTCGATGTTGACCACGGCGACCCCGGGAGCGCAGGAGGTGAGCATCGCGAGCAGCGCGGTCACGCCGCCCAGGCTCGCGCCGTAGCCGACGCTGGTCGGGACGGCCACGAGCGGGACGCCGACCAGGCCCCCGACGACGCTGGGCAGCGCCCCCTCCATGCCGGCCACGACCACCACGCAGTCGGCCCGCTGCAGCGCCGGCCGAGCGGCAACCAGCCGGTGCAGCCCGGCGACGCCCACGTCGTCGACCCGCTCGACCGCCGCGCCGTGGACCTGCGCCGTGAGGGCCGCCTCGGCCGCGACCGGCCCGTCGGAGGTCCCGGCGGTCAGCACCGCCACGGTGCCCCGCGGCGAGGGCAGCGGACCGATCGCGACGGTCGTGCCCTCGACCCGGACCTCGTCGTACGCCGCCCGCAGGGCCGTGACCGTCTCCGGCGCGCAGCGGGTGACCAGGACGGCGCGCCGGCTGGCGGCGCGCAGCGCGGCCACGACGTCGAGCACCTGCCCGGTCGTCTTGCCGGCGGCGTAGACCGCCTCGGGGTCGCCGGTGCGAAGCTCGCGGTGGACGTCGACGAAGGAGTGGGCCAGCGCGTCGTACGGCGCGGTCGCGAGTCGCTCCAGCGCCTCGGCCGGTGCGGTCGTGCCGGCTGCCACCGCCTCCAGCAGCGCCCTGACCCGCTCGCGGTCCTGAGCCGGGAAGTCGTCCACGGCAAGTGAATCTAGGTGGCCGGCCGGAGGGCCGGTCCCGCTACCCTCCGCTGGTGCTCCTCGACACGAAGGTCCTCGAGATCGTCGCTCTCGCCGCCGCCGGGGTCGCTCTGCTCGCGCTCGTCCTGTGCGTGGTGCTCACGGCCCGGCTGGGCCGGCTGCGTCGCGCCCAGGGGGCGGTCGTCGCACCCGGTGCTGACCGTGCTCCGGCGGACGCGAGCCTGCAGTCCGGGCAGGTCGAGGGGCTGCGCCGGGAGGTCCGCCAGATGCGCGACGACGTGGCCGCGGCCCGGGCCGACCTGTCCGACGCGCTGCGGCATGTCGCGGTCGTGCGCTACGACGCGTTCGGTGACATGGGCGGGCGGCTGTCGTTCTCCGCGGCGCTGCTCGACGACGCGGGCGACGGCCTGGTGCTCACCTCCATCAACGGCCGCTCCGAGACGCGCACCTACGCCAAGGGCGTCCAGGCCGGGGACTCCGAGCACACGCTGTCGCCGGAGGAGCAGGAGGCGATCGGCCACGCGACCCGCCGGGAGCGCGGCCCGTCGGAGCCGTCCGTCCCGGCCGAGCCGGTGGCCCGCCGCCGCCGTTCGCTGCGCGGCTAGCCGTGCCCGGCACGCGGCCGGCCCGTTACGGCTTCCTCGGGCCGGCCGGGACCTTCGCCGAGGCGGCGCTGCGCACGCTGCCGGCCGCCGCCCGCGCCGACCTCTCGCCGTACGCCTCGGTGCCGGCGGCGCTGGACGCGGTCCGCCGGGGTGAGGTGGACGGCGCGCTCGTGCCGTTCGAGAACTCCGTCGAGGGGGCGGTACCGACCACGCTCGACGAGCTCGCATCCGGAGATCCGCTGCAGGTCGTGCGTGAGGTCCTGCTGCCGGTGAGCTTCGCGCTGCTGGGCCGCCCGGGGACCGGGCCCGAGCAGGTGCGCACCGTGGCCACGCACCCCCACGCGGAGGCGCAGTGCCGGCGCTGGCTGCGCGACGTGCTACCGCAGGCCCAGGTGGTGATGACGCCGTCCACCGCGGACGCGGCGAAGGCGGTCGCCGAGGGGCGCTACGACGCGGCGATCGCCGCGCCGCTCGCCGCCGAGCTCTACGGCCTGGCGGTGCTGGCCCGGGAGGTGCACGACAGCGAAGGCGCCGTCACGCGCTTCGTGCTCGTCGCACGGCCGGGGCCGACGGCCGCGCCGACCGGCGCCGACCGCACCACGCTGGTGGCCTTCATCGCCGACGACCACCCGGGCGCGCTGCTCGAGCTGCTGACCGAGTTCGCGGTGCGGGGCGTCAACCTGACCCGGATCGAGTCGCGCCCCACCGGCGGCGGCCTGGGCCGCTACTGCTTCTCGGTCGACTGCGAGGGCCACCTCGCCGACGCCCGGGTGGGTGAGGCGCTCTCGGCGCTGCGCCGGGTGTGCGCCGACGTGCGATTCCTCGGCAGCTACCCCCGGGCCGACGGAACGACGCCGGTGGTGCGGCCCGGCACGTCCGACGCCGACTTCCGCGACGCCGCCGCCTGGCTGACCCGGCTGCGCGGCTGAGCGAGCCTGGATGATCGCCACTTCCGGTGGGCCGGCTCGCTGCGGGCTGGCGGCCCCGGCCAGCTGTGGTGATCTTTTCGGTCCTCTCGACGTTCCCGCCGAACAACGAGCTGCGCACGGTGCCTCCCCGACGTCTGCCTGGCCTGACCGTACGACGGGCAGGGGGGGCGGGCGGTGCCCGGTAGCCTCGGGACGTGATCGACCTGAGGCTGCTCCGGGACGACCCGGAGCGCGTCCGGGCCTCTCAGCGGGTCCGCGGCGAGGACCCAGGGCTGGTGGACGCGCTGCTGCTGGCCGACGAGGGCCGGCGCCTCGCGGTGACCCGCGGGGACAGGCTCCGGGCCGAGCAGAAGCAGGCCTCGCAGGCGGTCCGGAGCGCCGGCCCGGAGCAGCGCCCGGCCGTGCTGGAGCAGGCGAAGGGGCTGGCAGCCGAGGTCAGGCAGGCGGAGGCGGACCAGGTCGAGGCGGAGGCGGCGCTGCGGGCAGCCGCGCTGGCGGTGCCCAACGTCGTCGAGGACGGGGTGCCCGCGGGCGGTGAGCAGGACTTCGTCGTGCTCGAGCAGGTCGGCGCGGTGCCGGCGTACGACTTCCCGGTGCGTGACCACGTCGAGGTCGGCGAGGGGCTCGGGGCGATCGACACCGTGCGGGCGGCGAAGGTCAGCGGCGCGCGGTTCGCGTTCCTCACCGGGGTTGGGGCGCTGCTCGAGCTCGCGCTGGTCAACCTCGCGGTCGGCTGCGCGGTTGAGGCCGGGTTCGTGCCGGTCATCCCGCCGGCGCTGGTCAAGCCCGAGGCGATGGAGGGCACCGGCTTCCTCGGCGACCACGCCGCGGAGGTCTACCGGCTCGAGGCCGACGACCTGTACCTGGTGGGGACCAGCGAGGTGCCGTTGGCGGCGTACCACGCGGGCGAGGTGCTCGAGGACCTCCCGCGGCGGTACGCCGGCTTCTCCCCCTGCTTCCGGCGCGAGGCCGGCTCCTACGGCAAGGACACCCGCGGCATCATCCGGGTGCACCAGTTCGACAAGGTCGAGATGTTCTCCTACGTCGAGCCGGCCGACTCGGGCGCCGAGCACCAGCGGCTGCTGGCGCAGGAGAAGGCGTTCCTGTCCCTGCTCGAGCTGCCGTTCCGGGTGATCGACGTCGCCGGCGGCGACCTCGGGGCGAGCGCGGCGCGCAAGTACGACTGCGAGGCGTGGCTGCCCTCGCAGCAGCGCTGGCTCGAGCTCACCTCGACCAGCAACTGCACCGACTTCCAGTCCCGCCGGCTCGCCATCCGGACCCGTACGACGGACGGGATGCGCCCGGTCGCGACGCTCAACGGCACGCTCTGCGCGGTCGGCCGCACCATCGCGGTGCTGCTGGAGGTGCACCAGCGGGGCGACGGGTCGGTGCACGTGCCGCCGGCGCTGCGCCCCTGGCTCGGTGGCCGGGCGGAGCTCGTCCCGGCGTGAGAGCGCCCCGGCTGGTCGCGTCCGACCTCGACGGGACGCTGGTGCGCTCGGACGGGACCGTCTCCGACCGGACAAGGGCCGCGCTCGCCGGGATCGAGCGGGCCGGCTGCGTGTTCGTCATGGTCACCGGGCGGCCACCGAGGTGGATGCGCCAGGTGTCCGAGCAGACCGGGCACCGCGGGCTCGCGGTCTGCGCCAACGGCGCCGTCGTCTACGACCTGCACACCGAGCGGGTGGTGCGCACCGACCTGCTGTCCGCCGATGCGGCCCGCGGTGTGGTGGAGGCGCTGCGCCGTGAGCTGCCCGGCATCGCGTTCGCCGTCGAGCGGCCCGAGCTCGGCTTCGCGCACGAGGCGTCCTACCGGCCCCGCTGGGACTCCGCCGACGACAAGGCGACCGCCCCCGTGGAGGAGCTGGTGGCCAGCGGGGTGGTCAAGCTGCTGGCCCGTCACGAGGAGATGGCGGCCGACGCGCTGCTGGCCGCGGCGCGCACCGCCGTCGGTGACGCGGCCACACTCACCCACTCCTCCAGCGACGGGCTGCTCGAGGTGAGCGGCGTCGGCGTGACCAAGGCGAGCGGCCTGGCCGCGCTCGCAGCCGAGCACGGCGTCGAGCCCGGGGAGGTCGTGGCCTTCGGCGACATGCCCAACGACCTGCCGATGCTGGCCTGGGCCGGCCATGCGGTTGCAGTGGCCAACGCCCACCCGGAGGTGCTCGCGGCCGCCGACGAGGTCACGGCCGGCAACGACGCGGACGGCGTCGCGCTGGTGCTCGAGCGCTGGATCTGACGGCCGGCTCGGAGCCCGGCCGGGCTAGAGGTACTGGCCGGTGCCGCTGGTGTGGCCGCCGAGCGCCGGGCCGTCGCCGGGGCCCACCCCGGGACCGCCGGGCAGGGCCGGTCGACCTCGCATCTGCTCGAGCTGCACCCGCGCCGCCATCTGCTGGGCGAACAGGGCCGTCTGGATGCCGTGGAACAGCCCCTCCAGCCAGCCCACCAGCTGGGCCTGCGCGACCCGCAGCTCCGCGTCGGAGGGCACCGCCCCGTCGCCGAAGGGCAGTGTGAGCCGGCCGAGCTCGTCGCGCAGCTCGGGCGCGAGCCCGTCCGACAGCTCCCGGATCGAGCTCTCGTAGACCTCCCGCAGCCGGGTGCGCGAGGCGTCGTCGAGGGGCGCTGCCCGCACCTCCTCCAGCAGCTGCTTGACCATCGAGCCGATCCGCATCACCTTGGCCGGCTGCTCGACGAGGTCGGCCGGGCTGCGCTCGTCGCCGGGCTCGGGCGGCGACATGGTGGCCTGGCCGAGCGGCTGGCCGTCCGGTCCGACGACGACGACCTGCTGTGAGACGGGGGTCCCGCCGTTCTCCTGGGTCATGGGGCGTTCCTGCCCCAGCCGGGCCGCCCTGCACCTCCCGGGTGCGTCGGCCGGACTCCGGTTGCCGGGTCCGTCGGACCGGCGTGGTCTGCTGTCCGACCGAGGGCGTAGTCGACCGGCTCTGCGCCGGTCCGGGAGGGGGACACCGTGACGCCGGACGTGGCGCGCAAGACCTGGCGGTCGCTGGAGCCGGTGCACGCGATGGTCTACTTCGCGCCCGAACCGCAGGAGGAGTACGCCGCCGCCGGGCTCGACGTGTCGGCCAACCGCGCCGCCGGCTACTTCCCGGCCCGGGCGGCCGCGATGGGGGCCGTGGGGCCGGGCGTCGTACAGGCGACGTTCTTCAACTTCTCGGCCCTGGCCGTGCAGTTCGGCATGTCCGGCGCGTGGGAGCGGTCCACCCCCGCCGACCTGGTGGCCGCCCGCCGGCGGGGGGCCGACCGGGCGCTGCGCCGGATGTGCGGCGAGCTGCTGGACGACCCGTCCCTGGGCGAGGCGGCCGAGCTCGCCCGCACGGCCTGCGACGGCTGCTTCCCCGAGGGCCGGCCGCTGTACGCCGCCCACGCCGACCTGCCCTGGCCGGACCCGCCGCACCTGCAGCTGTGGCACGCGGTCACGCTGCTGCGTGAGTTCCGCGGGGACGGGCACATCGCGGCGCTGGTCGCCGCGCAGGTGAGCGGGCTGGAGGCGGCCGTCCTGCACGTGGCGCAGGGTGACTCGTGGACGCGCCGCCCGCTGCAGAAGAGCCGCGGCTACAGCGACGAGCAGTGGGACGCCGCCGTCGAGCAGCTGCGCAGCCGCGGCTGGCTGCAGGCCGACGCGGCCTTCACCGAGGCCGGCCGGGCGGCCCGGCAGGAGGTGGAGGACAGCACCGACCAGCTCGCCCTGGCGCCCTGGGAGCGGCTCGGTGAGGACGGCTGCGCCCGCCTGCGGGCGCAGGTCCGGCCGCTGTCGGCGGCGATCGTGGAGGCGGGCGGCATCGGGGTCAAGTAGCTGCTCAGCGGACCTGCAGCAGCACCTTGCCGATGTGCCCGCTGCCCTCGACGACCCGGTGCGCCTCGGCGACGTCGGCCAGCGGCAGCACCCGGTCGACGACCGCGTGCACCTCGCCGGCCTCCAGCGCCGGCCAGACCGCAGCGAGCACGCCCTCGACGACCGCCGCCTTCTCCCCGGCCGGCCGCGCGCGCAGGGCGGTCGCGTGCACGGCGGCCCGCTTGGCCAGCAGCGCCGCGAGGTCGAGCTCGGCCGTGGTCCCGCCCTGCAGCCCGATCACGACCAGCCGGCCGCCGGTGCGCAGCACCTCGACGTTGCGGCTGAGGTACTTCGCGCCCATGTTGTCCAGCACGACGTCGGCGCCACCGGCGGCCTCCCGCAGCACCGCGACGAAGTCCTCGTCGCGGTAGCGCACGGCCCGCTCTGCGCCCAGCCGCACCGCCGCCTCCGCCTTGGCTGCCGAGCCGACCGTGCAGAAGGCCCGCGCACCGTGCCGGGAAGCGAGCTGCAGCGCCATCGTGCCGATGCCCGACGTCCCGCCGTGCACGAGGAAGACCTCGCCGGGCTGCAGCGCCGCGAGGGCGAAGACGTTTGACCACACCGTGCAGGTGACCTCGGGCAGCGCGGCCGCGTCGAGCAGCGAGGTGCCGGCGGGCACCGGCAGCAGCTGCGCGGCCGGCACGGCGACCTGCTCGGCGTACCCGCCGCCGGTCAGCAGCGCGCACACCGGGTCACCGACCGCCCAGCCGGCGACGCCCTCGCCGAGCGCGGCGATCCGGCCGCTGCACTCCAGCCCCGGCACCTGCGACGCGCCTGCCGGCGGACGGTACAGCCCCTGCCGCTGCAGGAGGTCGGCCCGGTTGACCGCGCTGGCCACCACCTCGACAACCACCTCGCCGGGTCCGGCCACCGGGTCGTCGACGTCGGCCAGCACCAGCGCGTCGGGACCGCCGTACGTCGGGAGCGTGACTGCCTTCATGCGGCCAGCCTCGCAGAGCCGCACCGGGCGGTACGCCGCCGGGCGCCGGCGCTAGCGTCGGCGCGGTGACGGACGCGTTCTTCCTCCCGCTCGGGGAGGACCGGTGGCAGGCCACCGCCCACACGAGCGGTCCCTGGGACGCCCGGTTCCAACACGGCGGACCGCCGAGCGCGCTGCTCGGCCGGGCGATCGAGCGGTGCGCGCCGCGGGCGGAGATGGCCGTGGCCCGGGTGACCGTCGAGCTGCTCGGCGCGGTCCCGGTCGGCGAGCTGGGGCTGCGGGTGCGGCTGGCCCGGCCGGGCCGCAGCGTCGAGCTGGTCGAGGCGGCGCTGACGGCGGGCGGGCGCGACGTCGCCAGGGCGCAGGCCTGGCGGGTCCTGCGCACGGCCGCCCCTGCCGTGCCACCGCGGCAGCCGCCGGCCCCGCCGCTGCCGGACAAGGGTGCGGATCAGATTCCGGGCGGCTGGGTGAGCGGCTACCTGTCGGCGGTGGAGTGGCGGTTCGTGCGGGGCCGGTTGGACCACCCCGGGCCGGCGACGGCGTGGACCCGGCTGCGGGTTCCCATCGTCCCGGACGAGGAGCCCTCGCCGCTGCAGCGGGTGCTGGCCGTGGCCGACAGCGGCAACGGCATCTCCTCCGAGCTGGAGATCGCGTCGTGGCACTTCATCAACCCGGAGCTGAGCGTGCACCTGCACCGCGAGGCAGTCGGGGAGTGGGTCTGCCTGGACGCCACCACCACCATCTCGCCCGGCGGTGTGGGCCTCGCGACCAGCGTGCTGTCGGACCTGGACGGGCCGGTCGCCGCCGGCGCGCAGTCGCTGCTCGTCGCACCCCGCTGACGCCTCACGCGGTGCCCCTCACGCGGTGCCCCTCACGCGGTGCGCAGCGCGGCCACCCCGCGCAGCGCCGCGGCCAGCACGCAGAGCCCGGTTGCGGCCGTCACCAGGAGCGCGGCGGTCGCGCCGTACCTCTCGGCGACCGTGCCGGCGACGGCGTTGCCCAGGGCTGCCCCGCCGAAGATCATGCTCGCGTTCCAGGCGAACGCCTCCGTCGTGGTGCCCGCCGGCGCGGCGGCGCCGACCAGCACCGAGTTGCAGGTGAAGAACGGCGCGATCGCCAGGCCGTAGCCCACCAGCAGCGCGCCCATCACGACCGGTCCTGTGGCCAGCAGGGGCAGCGCGGTGCCGACGGTGAGCGCGGCGGCGAGCCACGGCTGCTGGCGGGTGTGCGGCACCGGCAGGTGCAGCCCGCCGTACACCAGCCCGCCGGTGACCGAGCCGAGGCTCCAGACCGCGAGCAGCACCCCGGCGGCGCCCGGCCGGCTGCCCTGCTCCTCGACGTACGCCGGCAGGGCGACCTCCAGCGCGCCGAACCCCGCGCCGACCGCGAGCACCGTGAGCAGCAGCGCCCGCACGACCGGTGACACCAGCGGCCCGGCGAACGATCGCGGTCGGGCCGGGTGCGGCGCGACCGCCCGCAGCGCCGGCACCGACGTCAGCCAGAGCGCGCCCGCGGTCGTCACCGCGCCGGCAACAAGCACGGCGCTGCCCGGCCCGAGCGTCGTGGCGAGCAGGGCGACGAGCACCGGCCCGGTGACGAAGCAGAGCTCGACCACCACCGACTCCAGGCTGTACGCCGTCGGGAGCGCCTCGCCCGGAGCGAGCTCCCCCCACAGCGCGCGCATGACCGCGCCGAGCGGCGGCACGGTGGTGCCCGCCAGCACGGTGGGCACCACGAGCAGCAGCGCAGGGGCGTGCAGCGCGGCCAGGACGACCACCGAGCCGAGGGCCACCGGATGCAGCAGTCCACAGGCGATGAGCACCCGCACCGGTCCGCGACGGTCCGCCGAGCGGGCCCGCACCGGCGCGGCGAGCGCGAGGGCCACGGCGTACGACGCGGCGACGGCGCCGGCGGCGGCGTACGAGCCGGAGGACTGCCGGACCAGCAGCAGCAGGGCCAGGCCGGTCATCCCGAGCGCCAGCCGGCCGAGCAGGCTGGCGGCCAGCGCCGGTGCGGCTCCCGGCGCGCGCAGCACGGCGGCGTACCTGACGAAGACCGGCATCGTCGGGGACGCTACCGGGACCTACGCTGCTCCCACGACGACGTGACGCCGCCGGAGGGACGCTGATGAGCACGGGTGCACGCGCGCCGCTGCCCGACCCGCGGACCCACGCGGACGGACCCGAGCTCGTCACGGTCCGGCTCCTGGGGGCACCGCTGCGGCTGTGGGACCGGGCGTCGGTGCACACGGCGGAGCTGCTGCGCGAGTTCGCCCTGCTGACCGTCGGCCTGCAGCACGGCGGCCACCCGGTGCCGAGGCGTCTGCTGGAGCTGGTCGCCGAGCTGACCGTGCGCTACGCCGGCCTGAGCGACCAGCCCGAGACCCAGCGGCTGGAGGCGCTGGCCGACGGGAGGACCGCGCTCGACCTCGTCTACCAGGTGCCGCCCGACGTCGGCGGTCCGTGCACGACCCTCATGGAGCTGCTGGACGAGGCGGACGAGTACTGCGAGCGCGGCACCTCACTGATCACGCTCGCGGCGCCGGCGGACCAGCAGCAGTTCCGCCGCTGGTACCTCGGCGAGTTCGTCCGCCAGCTCGACGGGCACCCGCCGACCCCCTGGCCCGGCCCGGTTGCCTGAACCGCCGGAGCCCGCGGGCCGGGAGGGGCGCGCCCCCCCGCCGGTGACGATCGTCGACCCGCGCCGGTCCGGGTCGCGGGCCGCGGAGCTCCTCGTCGCCGGGGACGACGAACGCGGGCCGTGGTTGACGCCGGCTGCCCGTCGCGGCTTGGCGGTCGCCACCGTCGTGCTGGTCACGATCGTCGCGGCCGGGCTCGGCGCCCGCGAGCTGGCTGCCGAGCGCCGGCAGGTCGACGAGCAGCGGCGCGCGGCCGCGGCCGCGCGCTCGGCTGCCGCGGAGGTGCGGCTGCGGGTGCTGCCCCTGCTGGCGTTCGCGATGGCGCCCTTCCGCCTCGTCGGGACCCCGGCCCGCCGGGTGGAGGTCGGCCTTGCGCTGGAGAACGACGGGGAGTCGCGGGTCGCGGTCCTGGCGGCGGGACCAGATGCCGGCAGCTTCCGCGCCCTGCCTACGGCCCTGCCCGCCCTGCCGCCGAACGGCGAGGGTGTCGTCGTGCTCGTTCGCGACGTCTCCTGCCCGGCCGACGGCAGCGCGCCGATCGAGACACCGCCACATGCGGTCCGTCTCGTCGTCGACGGCCCGGACGGTCCTCGTCCCGTGCTGCTGCCGCTGCCGGAGGACCGCAGCGAGGCCTTCGCCCGCAGCGTGCAGCAGGCCTGCGGCTTCGCGCCGCCCGAGCAGGCGCTGCAGGTGGACCTGGCCGGCGCCGGTCCGCTGTCGGACAGGGAGCTTCGCGGTCGCTTCGTCGTGCTGCACCTGCGCTTCCGGGACGGGTCGGTGCAGCCCGCCCGGCTGACGGCCGTCCGGGTTCGCCAGGGGCTGAGCGGCCGGGTGCTCCCCCCCGGCCGGCTGCCCCTGCCCCTGCCCCCCGGGGTCCGCGGCAGCCCCGGACCGGTGACCGGGCTCGACCTCCGGGTGCAGGTGCGCGACTGTGCGACGGCGCTGCGCCGCCCGGACGGCGGCGTGACCGGTGACGTCGGCTTCCCGGGCCGGCCCGACGTGACGCCCCTGCTGCAGCGGGTCGAGGTGCAGCTCGACGTCGACGGGAGGCGACCGGTGCCGGCGGCGTACGACCTGAAGGGCTCGCAGCTGGCGGAGCTGGTCGGGGTGGCGTGCCACCGGCGCTGACCTGCCGCCCGCCGGGCTGGTCCATCCGAGTGATTCCTGCGGTGGCCTGAAGTCGCGGGGCGCCGGGTGCCGATGAGCATCGAGACCCCTCCCACCGCTGCCCCGAGAAGGACCTCGACATGAGCAACGCCTCCCGTCTCCGCCTGTTCGCCGTCGTGATGGCGGCGCCGCTGGCGACCGTGGCCTACCACCCGCTGCCGGCGATGGCGTCGAGCGCGACCTGTGCGGGGCATGCGGTCACCAGGACGGTCACTGGCGCCAGCCCGCACACGGTCTACGGCACGTTGCACGCCGACGTCATCCTGGTCAAGGCACGCGGCCATGTCGTGAAGGCAGGCGGCGGCAACGACCTCGTCTGCGGCTCCTCCGGTGCGGACGTCATCGACGGCGGGTCCGGCAACGACGTGGTGCACGCCGGCGGCGGCAACGACGTCGTCTACGGCGGGTCCGGCGCGGACAGGCTGTACGGCGACGACGGTGCCGACCACGTGTACGGCGGTGCGGGCAACGACTTGCTGTCCGGCGGTGCCGGCAACGACGTCGAGAGCGGCGGTTCGGGCGTGGACCGTGAGGACGGCGGTGTCGGCAACGACACCCTGTCCGGCGGCGGCGGCAACGACCTGGAGACAGGGGACGCCGGCGACGACCACCTCTCCGGTGGCGACGGCAACGACAATCTGCAGGGTGGCGACGGCAACGACACCGAGCACGGCGACAGGGGCGACGACTCGTTGTCCGGCGGCTCCGGCGACGACAGCCTTTCGGGCGATGACGGCAACGACAGCGAGCACGGCGACGACGGCGACGACTCGCTCAGCGGCGGGTCCGGCGACGACTCGCTGTCCGGTGACGCCGGCAACGACCACGACAGCGGCGGTGCGGGCGACGACACCGTCAGCGCCGACGACACGAACGACGACTCGGGCAGCGGCGATGACTCCTGAAGGCACGCATACGCGAGCAAGAAGGCATCTCCTCCTGACCGGCAGCGCTCGCTAGGCTGCCTCGGCCGGGAGGGCTCGCCTAGAGGCCGATGGCGGCGGTCTTGAAAACCGCTGAACGGGGCGACTCGTTCCGTGGGTTCGAATCCCACGCCCTCCGCTGACCTGCGGCTTTGTCACCGGCGACCCCTTGGGCGGCGGTCGTTGATCGCCAGATGGGGCCGAAATGAGGCCGGGATGTACGACCGGCGTCCGCCGGGGGACCAGCCGGACCGCCGCCTCGGCGGCTTCCCGGGCCACCTCGGGCAGCACACTGGTGTAGGTGTCGGCGGTGATCGCGATCGTGGAGTGCCCGAGCATCTCCGACACCACCTTGAGGTTCGCCCCGCCGGCCAGGGCCAGGGTCGCCGCGCCGTGGCGCAGGTCGTGCAGCCGGACCGGAGGGAGGTCGGCCTCCTTCAGGAGCCGGGCGAACAGCCGGGAGACGTGGTCGGGCACGAGCGCGGTGCCGTCCTCGGCGGTGAACACCAGCCCGGTGTCGGTCCAGGCCGCACCCCACTGCAGGCGCTCCTCGAGCTGCCGGACCCGGTGCAGCCGCAGGACGTCGACGGTCGCGGCGTCCAGCGCGACGGTGCGCTCGCCGCTCTCGCTCTTGGGCTCGCCGGTCTCGATGCGTGCGCCGAGCTGGAGGATCTGTCGGCTGACGGTGACCGTCGCCTGCTCGAGGTCGACCTCGGTCCAGCGCAGACCGACGGCCTCGCCGCGCCGCAGGCCCCGGAAGGCGATGAGGTGCAGCAGGGCGTAGAGCCGGTGCGGCTGGGCGTGGTCGAGGAACGCCCCGGTCTGTGCAGGGAGCCAGACCGCGACCTTGGGTCGCTCGCCGGTGGCTCGCCAGTGCGCCTCCCGCTGCTCGGTCCACACGACGGCTCGGGGTCGCCGGCCGGTGTCGAGCTCGACGTAGCTGGCGGGGTTGAGGGGGGAGGTTGTCCCGGGTCTCGTAGAACTTGAGGTGGCGGTCCCCCGCTCAGCTCCTGCCTTGCGGTAGGTGTTGGGCGTCCGCCAAAGACACTCAACGAGAGAAGGGGACCGCCGTGAACAAGGACTA
>JAABUT010000475.1_pt1 | contig 64585 bp, 57 predicted proteins | sample 5559281 | NCBI WGS metagenome assembly JAABUT01 (sample SAMN10711880, study PRJNA513359) | rock metagenome | isolation source: Antarctica rocks | place: Antarctica: Victoria Land, Ricker Hills nord | collected 2016-01-04 | reverse complement strand
GCGATCCATGGGCTGCCGCACACGTCGGCGACCCAGGCAGACAGCGTCTTCATCGCCAGCGGATGCGGCGTCCGGTCGTGGCGACGTGGTAAGCATGTCCACGGTCCCCTCTTCTCCTAATGCCGGTTTGCTCCGGCATTCGCCAAAGCTAAACAGCTAAATTACGATGGGTAAGCGAACCATCATGCAGAAAACGGGAGGGATGCGCGTGGCGGGACTCTACTTCGAGGAGCTGCAGGTCGGCCAGGTGTTTAAGCATCCGATCCGCCGGACCATTACCGAGGCGGACAACGTCTGGTTCAGCTGCATGACGCATAACCCGGCGCTGCTGCACCTGGACGAGGAATACTGCCGCACTGAAACCGAGTATGGCCAGCGCCTGGTCAACAGCGCCTTCACGCTGGGGCTGATGGTCGGGATCTCGGTCGGCGACACCACGCTCGGCACCGCCGTCGCCAACCTGGGCTGGGACGAGGTGCGTTTCCCCAAGCCGGTGTTCCACGGCGACACGCTACGGATCGAGACGGAGGTGGTCGAGCTGCGGGCGTCGAAGTCCCGGCCTAATGCGGGGATCGTCACTTTCCTGCACCGCGCCTACAACCAGCGCGGCGAGCTGGTCGCGCACTGCAAGCGGTCGGGATTGCAACTCCGGCGGCCGCAGGCATGATGCTGCGCTCCCTGTTGTCCGTGTCCGGCGACAGCGAGCGCAGGCTGGCGCGCGGCCTGGCCGGGGCGGACGCGCTCATCCTGGACCTGGGGGATTGCGCCGGGGAGGGGGCTGCCGCTCCGCCCCGGCCACCGTCGCGCTGGCGAGCCAGAGCGCCGGCAGGCCCGCTCCAAGCCGCGCCGGGTCAGCCGACCCAGGTCTTCACGACGGACGGGTTCGCCTGCACCCAGGCGGTGGCGGTTTTCGCCGGGTCAGTGCCGGCGGCCTGGTTCTGCATCATCAAGGCTTGCTCGTCATCAAGCGACAGCTTGAAGCGGCTGAGCACGGCGTAAACGTCCGGCATGTCCGTCTTCAGGCCCTTGCGGGCGACGGTGTTCACGGTTTCCTCACCGCCCAGCGAGCTCTTGGGGTCCGTGAGATACTTCAGCTTGTAGGCGGCGAACATCCAGTGCGGGGTCCAGGCCGTCACTACGATGGGCTGCTTGCGGGTGATAGCGTCCTTGAGCGCGCCGACCATCGTGGCGTCGCTGCCCTCGACCAGGGTGATGTTGCTGAGGCCATAGTCCTTGATCGTCTTCTCCGACGCGCGCATCAGGCCGGCGCCGGGATCAATGCCGATCACCTTGTTGTCCACCAGCCCGCCCTGGGTCTTCAGGTCGGCGATGGAGTTGATCGGCGAGTAGTCCGGGGTCGCCCAGCCCAGCCGGGCGCCGGTCACGTTGGGGCCGATCAGGTCCACTTGGTCCTTCAGCTTGGAGTAGTAGGCGGCATGGGTGCCGGGCAGCCAGGCCGCCACCATGCAGTCGGCGTCCCCGGAGGCGACGGCCTGCCACATGGCGGCGCCGGATACCGGCGTCAGCACGACCTCATGCCCCATGCCCTTCAGCACCGCGGCCAGGATGTTGGTGGCGACCACGGCGTCCGACCACTCGACGTAGGCGATGCGCACTGGGCCGGCGACCGCAGCCCGGGCAGCGTTGCGGGCGGCGGTCAGCGGAGAGGCGGCAAGGGCGGCGGCGCCGAGGATCACGGTTCTGCGGTTCATGGTATGAGCCTTTTGTTGCGATGGACGATGTAGGGGAAGGGCAGGCGGGGCCGCGGGCGGGTCAGGCGGCACGGCTGCGGCGGGACATGGCCTGGGTCACGCGGTCCAGGATCACCGCCAGCACGGCGATAGCGATGCCGGCCTGGAAGCCGCGCCCGGCCTCCAGCCGCTGGATGGCGCTCCATACCTCGCGGCCCAGGCCGCCGGCGCCGATCATGGCGGCGATCACCACCATGGAAAGCGCTAGCATGATGGTCTGGTTGATGCCCGCCATGATAGTTGGCAACGCCTGCGGAAGCTGCACCTTGACCAGCTTCTGCCAGGGCGTGCAGCCGAAGGCGTCGGCGGCCTCGGTCAGCTCGTGCGGGACCTGCAGGATGCCGAGCGCGGTCAGGCGTATGGTGGGCGGTGCGGCGAAGATGATGGTGGCGAAGCACGCAGACACCGCGCCCAGGCCGAAGAATGGGATGGCAGGGATCAGGTAGACGAAGCTCGGCATGGTCTGCATCACGTCCATGCAGGGGGACACCACCTTCCATGTACGCGCGTTCAGCGCCGCGATGATGCCCAGCGGCAGGCCGATCAGTATCGCGGCTAGGGTGGAGAACACCACCAGCACGAGGGTCGCCACCATCGGCAGCCACAGCCCCAGGTTCCACAGGAACAGCAGCCCGGCCACGGTCAGCAGCCCCAGCCGCCAGCCCGCCGCGCGCCAGGCCAGCAGCCCGGCCACGACGATGAACAGCGCTGGGTGCACGGATTGCAGCGCCCCTGTCAGCCCGCTGACCCAGGCGGACACGGTGCGGCTCAGCACACGGGTGAAGCCGGCGCCGTGCGCGGTCAGCCAGTCGAGGGCGCCGTCGCATAGGTCGTCGAGCGGGAAGCGGGGGATGGAGATGTCCATGCAGGCTCCTCCTTGGGCTGATGCCGCCGGGCCAGGGCAGCGAGGGCGGTGGTGCGCCACAGCACGCCGGCGTGCCGGCCGGCGGCGTCCACGACCGGCAATCCATCGGGTTCCGAGGCCAGCAGCGGCAGCGCCTCCCGCAGCGTCATGTCCGCGCTCAGGGTAGCGCGATGGCCCGGCGGCGGCCCGGCGGTGCGGTCGGCCAGGGAGCCGATGCGCAGCACGCCGGAGACGTCTATGTGCTGGACGAACCGCTCGACATAGGGCGTGGCGGGCGCGGCCAGGATGCTTTCGGCGGTGCCGTCCTGCACGATGGCGCCGTCCATCATCAGCGCGATGCGGCCGCCGAGGGCTATGGCCTCGTCCAGGTCGTGGCTGACGAAGACGATGGTCTTCTTCAGGCGCCGTTGCAGGGCGACCAGCTCCTCCTGCATGTCGCGGCGGATCAGCGGGTCGAGGGCGCTGAATGCCTCGTCCATCAGCAGGATGCTGGCGTCCGCCGCCAAGGCCCGCGCCAGGCCGGCGCGCTGCTTCATGCCGCCGGAAAGCTGGCCTAGCCGCTTGCTCTCCCAGCCCGCCAGGCCCACCAAGTCTAGGGCGGTTTCTGCCGACTTGCGCCGGGCGGGGCGGGCAACGCCCTGCACCTCCAGGCCGAACTCCACGTTTTCCAGCACGGTGCGGTGCGGGAACAGGGCGAAGTGCTGGAATACCATGCCGAAGGTGCGGCGCCGGAACTCGCGCAGCTCCCGGGTGCCCATCTTCGTCACTTCCTGGCCGGCGACGCGAATGCTGCCGCGCGACGGCGTGATCAGGCGGTTGAGGCAGCGCAGCAGGGTGCTCTTGCCGCTGCCGGAGAGGCCCATGACGACGACAAGCTCGCCCTCGTCCACGCGCAGGTTGACCTCGTTCAATGCGATGACGGTGCCGGTGCGGTCCAGGATGGCGGCGCGGCTTTCGCCGGCGCGCATCATCGCCAGCGCGTCCTTTTCACGTGAGCCGAACAGGACGCTTACGCCTTCGGTTTGGATCATCGGTGCTGCGGTCAGCGGACTAGCCTCCTCAACGATCCGTGAAGGCTAGCACCCGGGCCGGGCGGCATGGAAAGCCGTTTTTGCGACGCAACGCGGGAACGGCGGGAAACGTGTAGCCCATGACGGTTTTTCGTTAGCGCCCGCCCCGTCGCCGCGCGATGCTGCGGCATCATCGTAAGGCCGACCATGTACGACGCCACCCATGTCCATCTGGCCAGCCTGCTGCTCCGCCGCCGCGCCGGGCATAGCCTGGACGCGCCGTTCTACACCGACGCCGCGGTGTTCCGCGCTGACATGGACCTGATCTTCGGCCGCCACTGGATTTTTATCGGGCAGGAGCCGGACGTGCCGGAACCCGGTGACGTCATGGCCGTACGCATCGGCGATGCGCCCATACTGATCCTGCGCGATGACGACGGCGAGGTGCGCGCCTTCCACAACGTGTGCCGCCACCGCGGTGCGCAGCTTGTGCCGGACGGCAAGGGCCAGGTCGGCAACCTGGTCTGCCGCTACCATACCTGGACCTACGGCCTGGACGGCGCGCTGCTGTTTGCGGACCATATGGGGGAGGGCTTCGAGCCGTCCTGCCGGGGCCTGCACCCGGTGGCGCTGCGGTCGGTGGCCGGGCTGCTGTTCGTCTGCTTGGCGGACAGCCCTCCGGACGATATTGAGGCGATGGCGGCCGACATGGAGCCATACCTGCTCCCGCATGGCCTGCGCGACGCCAAGGTGGCCCGGCAGGTGGACCTGGTGGAGCACGGCAACTGGAAGCTCACGATGGAGAACAACCGCGAGTGCTACCATTGCGCGGCGAACCATCCCGAGCTGACGGTGCCGCTGTTCGCGTATGGCTTCGGCTTCGCGCCGGGGTCGCTGGACGAGGGGGAGCTGGCGCAGGCCGCCCGGTATGACGGGATGGTGGAGGACCTGCATGGAAGGTGGGAGGCCGCCGGGCTGCCGTCGCGGCGGATCGAGCTGCTGACGGGACGGGCCACGGGATACCGCACCGAGCGGCTGCCGCTGGACCAGGCGGGGGAAAGCCACACCCGTGACACTCGCGCGGCGTGCCGTGTGCTGCTGGGGGGGTTGCGGGATGCTCGGCTGGGGGGGCTGACGTTCTGGACTCAGCCGAACTCTTGGCACCACTTCATGGCCGACCATGCCGTGACGTTCTGTGTGCTGCCGCTGGGTCCCAACCGCACGCTGCTGCGGACGACCTGGCTGGTGCATAGGGATGCGGTGGAGGGGGTGGATTACGACCCGGCCAACCTGGTTGCGGTTTGGGAGGCGACCAATCGGCAGGACGCGGCGCTGGTGGAGATCACCCAGGCGGGGGTGGTCAGCCCGGCCTATGAGCCTGGGCCATACTCGCCATTCACGGAGGGGTTGGTCGAGGATTTCTGCCAGTGGTACGTGGAGCGCATGGGCGCCGGGCTGCGCGGGTGATGCAGCCGCTGCCGCCGGTGTGGGATGCGGAGCGGGACGAGGCGCTGGTGTGCGTTGCGGTGCGGGTGGAAACGCATGACGTGTCCACGTTCGTGTTCGCATCTGTGGAGCCGCGGCTATTCCGCTTCCTGCCGGGGCAGTTCATGACGTTTGACCTGCCGGTGGCGGGTGGGCTGGAAAGGGCGGGGGTGCAGCGGTGCTACACCATCGCTTCGCCGCCGACGCGGCCGTGGCGGATTGAGGTGACGGCGAAGCGCTCGCCGGGCGGCGCCGGGTCGGGATGGCTGCATGGCGCCATGCAGCCCGGCATGCGAGTGCAGGCGTCGGGGCCGATGGGGGACTTCGTGCTCGATCCCGGGGCGGGCGGGCGATACCTGTTCCTGTCCGCCGGCAGCGGCATCACGCCGCTGATGAGCATGGCGCGCACGCTGCATGACTGGGGCAGCGACGCCGATGTGCTGTTCGTGCACAGCGCCCGCAGCCCGGCGGACCTGCTGTTTCCCGAGGAGCTGGCCGTCATGGCCCGGCGGCCCGGCTTCAGGCCGGCCAGCATAGTGGAGAGAGATGCGCCGGGTGCGCGGTGGGATGGGCTGCGGGGGCGTTTGTCGCCCGCCATGTTGGGGTTGCTGGCTCCGGACCTGCTGGAGCGGAAGGTATTCTGCTGCGGTCCCGCGCCATACATGGCCGGGGTGCGGGCCATGCTGGATGCGGCGGGGTTCGACCGGGCGCACTACCGGGAGGAAAGCTTCAGCTTCGGCGAAGTGCCAGACGTCAACCTGCCAATGCCGGAGCCGTTATTGCGACGAGCGCAGCGACACGGCAATCCTGGGGCCACCAGGGTGGAGGTCCGTCGTTCTGCGATGGGAAGCGGCTACCTTCTCCCTCTCCCTCCGGGAGAGGGTCGGGGTGAGGGAAAGGCCAAAAGGACAAGCCTTGGTGGTCAGGACAGAAGCAGCACTGCCGCCGCAGGGATCGCTCTGCTTGGCTTCCCTTACCCCGACCCTCTCCCGGAGAGAGAGGGAGAAGGAAGCGGCATTTTGACCCCGGCGGTCGCCCTGTTGCCATTGGCTGGCGATGACGCTGCGCCGCCCCCCGACGGCCCCGCCCAGACCACCTTCACCATCCGCTTCGCCCGCCAGGACCGCGACATCGCCTGTCCCGGCGGCGCCAACATCCTCGCCGCAGCCCGCGCCGCCGGCATCCGGCTGCCATCGGCCTGCGGCAAGGGCGTTTGCGGCACCTGCAAGAGCCGCGTGCTGTCGGGGACCGTCGAGATGCGGCATGGCGGCGGCATCCGCCAAAGGGAGATTGATAGCGGCATGGCTCTGCTGTGCTGCGCGCGGCCCACCAGCGACCTGGTCGTGGACCGGTAGGCCCGCATGCACCTCGGCGCCCTGCACCGCCTGGCGTTCCTGACCTTGCCCAAGTACTCGATGATCGCCTGCGCCAACGCGATCGAGGTCCTGCGCATGGCCAACCGGCTGAGCGGGCAGGCCGCCTATGCCTGGGAGGTCGTGACCCCGGACGGCGTGCCCGCCGCGGCCAGCAACGGCCTGGCGCTGCATCCGACCGTCCCGCTGGTCCGGATGGCGCGTCCTGACCTGCTGTTCGCCTGTGGGGGCTTGGATGTGCGGGAGGCGGTGGACGCACGCATCACCGCCGCGCTACGCCGCCTGGCGCGGGAGGGCGTGGCGCTCGGCAGCCTGTGTACCGGCACCTTTGCGCTGGCCGAGGCAGGGCTGCTACGCGGGCGCCGCTGCGCCATCCACTGGGAAAACCTGCCGCCGATTGAAGAGGAGTTCCGCGAGGTCGAGTTTGTCGGTGACCTGTATGCCGTGGACCGCGACCGCGTGACCTGCACCGGCGGCGTGGCGCCGCTGAGCTTGATGCTGGCGATGGTGGAGGCGCGGCTCGGCCCTGCTTTGTCTGCCGCCGTCGCCGCGCAGTTCCTGGTGGATCGCGTGCGTGCCGGGTCGGAGCGGCAGCGCGACCCTGCAGGCCCTGCAGCGCCGGGCAAGCTGGGCGACGCGCTGCGCATCATGGAGAGCACCATCGAGGCGCCGATGCACGCCGCCGCCGTCGCCCGCAGCGTCGGCTTGTCGCCCCGGCAGTTGGAGCGGCTGTTTCGCCGGCATCTCGGCCAAACCCCTGCCGCCTATGCCGCCGGGCTGCGGCTGGAGCGGGCGCGCATATTGCTGCGGGAGACCGCGATGCCCGTCACCGCCGTCGGCGCCGCCTGCGGCTATGCCACGCCGTCCCGGTTCAGCGCCGCCTTCCGCGGGCGCTTCGGCCGGTCCCCCAACCAGGAACGGCGCCAGCGCGCCGCGGCAGGAGCGCACGATGCACGTCAGCCCCACGCCCATTAACCCTGCCATCAACCCTGCGGCGGGCAGCCGCGATCCCCTCATGCAGCCCTACCAGTTGCGACACCTGACGCTGCGCAACCGGATCATGAGCACCTCGCACGAGCCGTCCTACTCCGAGGACGGGATGCCGAAGGACCGCTACCGCCTGTATCACGTGGAAAAGGCCAAGGGCGGCATGGCGCTGACCATGACGGCCGGGTCGGCAGTGGTGTCGCCGGACAGCCCGCCGGTGTTCGGCAACCTGCTGGCCTACAAGGACGAGATCGTGCCCTGGCTGCGCCGGCTGTCCGACGAGTGCCATGAGCACGGGTCGGCGGTGATGATCCAGCTCACCCACCTCGGCCGCCGCACCGCGTGGAACAAGGCGGACTGGCTGCCGATCCTGGCGCCGTCCCGGGTGCGGGAGGCGGCGCACCGCGGCTTCCCGAAGGCCGCCGAGGACTGGGACCTGGACCGGATCGTCCGGGACTACGCGGCCGCGGCGCAGCGGATGCAGGCGGCCGGGCTGGACGGGTTCGAGATTGACGCTTACGGCCACCTGCCGGACCAGTTCTGGTCGCCTGCCACCAACCAGCGCGATGATGCGTATGGCGGCAGCCTGGAGAACCGGATGCGCTTCTCGGTCCGCGTGCTGCAGGCCATGCGCGATGCGGTGGGGCCGCGATTTCTGATCGGCGTGCGGATGGTGGCGGACGAGGACTGGGACATCGGCCTGAGCCGCGAGGACGGGATCGAGATTGCCCGGTGCTTCGCGGGCGGCGGCGTTGTGGATTTCCTGAACATCATCCGCGGCCACATGGACACCGACAACGCGCTGTCCCACGTCATCCCGATCCACGGCATGGGCACGGCGCAGCACCTGGACTTTGCCGGTGAGGTGCGAGCGGCGACGCGGTTCCCGACCTTTCACGCCGCACGGATCAACGACGTTGCGACGGCCCGGCACGCCATCGCCGAGGGCAAGCTGGACATGGTCGGCATGACCCGCGCCCACATCGCCGAGCCGCATATCGCCCGCAAGGTGCTGTCGGGGCAGGAGGACCGCATCCGCCCATGCGTCGGTGCGACCTACTGCCTCGACCGCATCTACGAGGGCAACGAGGCGCTGTGCGTCCACAATGCCGCGACGGGGCGGGAGGCGACGATGCCGCACGACATCCCCCGCGCGGCCGGGCCGGCCCGGCATGTCGTTGTGGTGGGCGCCGGGCCGGCTGGGCTGGAGGCAGGGCGCGTTGCCGCGGAGCGCGGGCATCGGGTGACGGTGCTGGAGGCGACGGAGCGGGCTGGCGGTCAGGTGCTGCTGGCTGCCCGGACGCCGCGGCGGCGGGAGCTGGTGGGGATCGTGGACTGGCGCGTGTCGGAGCTGGCGCGGATGGGGGCGGAGCTGCGGTTCAACACCTATGCCGGGGCGGAGGACGTGCTGGCGCTTCAGCCGGATGCGGTGTTCGTCGCCACCGGGGGCGTGCCGGACACCGAGGTGCTGCGGGAGGGCAACGACCTCGTAGTATCGAGTTGGGACGTGGTGGGGGGCGGCGCGACCCTGTCCGGGCGGGTGCTGGTGTATGACGACAACGGGGCGCATCCCGGGATGCAGGCGGCCGAGGTGCTGGCGGAGGCCGGTGCGGAGGTGGAACTGGTGACGCCCGAGCGAATGGTGGCGCCGGAGATCGGCGGGCTGAACCATGCGGCCTATGCCAGGATATTCCGCCGCCGGGGGGTGCGGGTGACGGTCAATACCCGGCTGCTGTCGGTGCGGCGCAACGGCAATGGGCTGGTGGCTGTGCTGGGCAGCGACTATGGCGCGGAGACAGAGGAGCGGCAGGTGGACGGCGTGGTGGTCGAGCACGGGACGCTGCCGCTGGATGAGCTTTACGAGGCCTTGAAGCCGGCATCCCGCAACGGCGGCGAGGTGGACCATGCGGCGCTGCTGGGCGGGCGGGCGCAGGGTGTGGTGCGGAATGCGGAGGGACTCTACCAACTGTTCCGCATCGGCGATGCCGTGGCCAGCCGAAACATTCATGCCGCCGTGTTCGACGCGTTGCGGCTGGCGAAGGACCTATGAGCCATTTTTCTGCTGCCCGTCTGCTTCGTGAAACCATGCGCGGCCATGCCGGCTGGGGCCGGCACTGGCGCTCCCCGGAGCGGCCTGGCCCAGAATACGACGCCGTGATCGTCGGCGGCGGGGGGCATGGACTGGCCACCGCCTACTACTTGGCGAAGCTGCACGGGATCACCCGGGTCGCCGTGCTCGAAAAGGGCTGGATCGGCGGCGGCAACACCGGGCGCAACACGACCATCATCCGCAGCAACTACCTGATGGAAGAAAGCGCGGCGCTGTATGACCATGCCGTGAAGCTGTGGGAGGGGTTGTCGCGCGAGCTGAACTACAACGTCATGTTCTCTCCGCGCGGCGTGATGATGCTGGCGCACACCGTCCACGACGTGCAGGTCGGCAAACGCCACGTCTATGCCAACAAGCTGGCCGGCATAGACAACGAGTGGCTGACGCCAGTAGAGGCGCAGGCATTCTGCCCCCCGCTGCGGCTCGACGCCGGGATGCGCTACCCGGTGCTGGGGGCGGCGCTCCAGCGGCGCGGGGGTACGGCGCGGCATGACGCAGTGGCGTGGGGCTATGCCCGCGGCGCCAGCGCGCTGGGCGTGGACATCGTGCAAAACTGCGAGGTGACGGGCATCCAGAGGGATGCGGCAGGCGCCGTGTGCGGCGTGGACACCACCCGCGGCCGGGTCAGCACGCGGCGCGTGGGCGTCGTGGCAGCCGGACACACCAGCGTCGTGATGGCGCAGGCCGGCGTGCGGATGCCGCTGGAAAGCTATCCCTTGCAGGCTTTGGTCAGCGAGCCGGTGAAGCCCTGCTTCCCGTGCGTCGTCATGTCCAACACGATCCACGCCTACATCAGCCAGTCCGATAAGGGCGAGCTGGTGATCGGCGCCGGCACCGACGCCTATACCAGCTACAGCCAGCAGGGGGGGCTGCACATCGCGACCCATACTCTGGATGCGATCTGCGAGCTGTTCCCGCAGTTCCGCCGGATGCGGATGCTGCGCAACTGGGGGGGTATCGTGGACGTGACGCCGGACCGCAGCCCCATCCTGGGCCGGACGCCGGTGCCGGGGCTTTATGTCAACTGCGGCTGGGGCACTGGGGGGTTCAAGGCGACGCCGGCCTCCGGTTGGACCTTCGCGCACACGATGGCGCATGACGCGCCGCACCGGCTGAACGCGGCCTTCGGGCTTGACCGGTTTCGCACGGGGCGGCTGATTGATGAGGCTGCTGCGGCGGCCGTGGCGCATTGATGCGCGATATGGCTGTTTGCCCCCTCTCCCTCCGGGAGAGGGTTGGGGTGAGGGAGGCCACGCAGCGCTGCCGCCAGTTGGGTTTCAACCTCGCCTTTTTCAGGCCAGGGTCCGTGCTTGCGGTTTCCCTCACCCCGACCCTCTCCCGGAGGGAGAGGGAGAAGGAGGACGTTTCATGCTGCTGATCCCGTGCCCCATCTGCGGCGAGCGCCCGGAGGCGGAGTTCACCTATGCCGGGGAGGCGCATGTCAGCCGTCCCGCCGATCCCTCGGCGATGGATGACCACGGCTGGGGCGAGTTCCTGTATGCGCGCACCAACCCCAAGGGCGATCACGCTGAGCGGTGGCGGCATACGCATGGCTGCGGCCGTTTCTTCAACGCGGTGCGGAACACCTATACGGACAAGTTTGTGGCGACGTACTCCGCTGGAAGCCCGCGGCCCGGCGTTGATCCGGCCACGGACAGCGCCGACGCGCCGCCGATGCGGACCGGGACGGAGCAGTGGGGGCAGGCATGACGATGCGCTTCACCTTCGACGGCCGGAGCTATGCGGCCCGGGTCGGGGATACCCTGGCCTCTGCCCTGCTCGCGAATGGCGTGCGGCTGATGGGCCGGTCGTTCAAGTATCACCGCCCGCGCGGCGTGATGGCCGCAGGCTCGGAGGAGCCGAACGCACTTGTTGAAGTGGACCGAGGCGGCGGCAGGCGCACGCCGAACCTGCGGGCAACCCAGGTCGAGGTTTATGACGGGCTGGCGGCGCGCAGCCAGAACCGGTTTCCCTCGCTGGCGTTTGATTTGCAGGCGGTTAACGACCTTGCTGCACCACTGCTTTCGGCGGGATTCTACTACAAGACGTTCATGGCACCGGCGGGCGCCTGGCATCGCTTGTATGAACCGCTGATCCGCCGGGCTGCGGGGCTGGGCCGCGCGCCGGACGAAGCGGACAGCGACCGCTACGCCAGCCGCTACGCGCACTGCGACGTGCTGGTGATCGGAGCAGGGCCGGCCGGGCTTGCTGCGGCCGATGCCGCGGCGGCGTCCGGCGCGCGGGTGATCCTGTGCGACGAAGGGCCGCGGTTCGGCGGCAGCCTGCTGGCGGACCGCGACGCGCGGCTGGACGGCCAGACTGCGGCGGACTGGGTTGCGGCAGGCATCGGCGCCCTGGCTGGACGGCCGGAGGTGACGTTGCTGACACGCACCACGGCGTTCGGCTGGTATCCCGGCAACATGATCGGCCTGGCTCAGCGCTTGACCGACCACCTGCCGGACCCGGACCCGGCGCTGCCGCGGGAGCGGCTGTGGCAGGTACGTGCCAAGCAGGTGGTGATCGCTGCCGGCAGCCATGAGCGGCCACTGGTATTCCCAGGCAACGACCGGCCCGGCGTTATGCTTGCCGATGCCGCACGCACCTACGCCATACGTTACGGCGCTCCGCCAGGCCGCCGGGCCGTGATCGCCACCACGAGCGACACCGCATACCGGGCGGCACTGGACTTGCAGGCGTGCGGCGTCGAGGTCGCTCTGATCGCCGACGCGCGGGCGGCGGCGGACGGGCCGCTGCCCCGTGCGGCGCGGGCCGCCGGGATACGGGTGGAAACCGGGATGCACGTGCTAGGCACGCGCGGACGCCGTGGCATCCGCGTGGCCATCGTTGGGCGCGGCAGGCATCGCGAGTGGGTCCGCTGCGACGTGCTGGGCATGAGCGGGGGTTGGACGCCTTCGCTCAACCTGTTCTCGCAGTCTCGCGGCAAGCTGCGGTTCGATCCCGTCTCCGAGGCTTTCCTGCCCGGCAGGTCCGCCGCCGGTGTCCGGTGCGCCGGCGCCTGCCGTGGCGTCTACGCGTTGGCTGAGGCGATTGCAAACGGGTTTGAGGCCGGGGAGGATGCAGCGCGGGATGCCGGCTACGAGCCACGCGCCGTTGTCCCGCCTGCCGTTGCCGGAACGTTCCCGGCCCGGTGGTCGCCGCCAGCCGCCGCCGGGCGGGGCACGGCCTTCGTGGACTTCCAGAATGACGTCACGGCCAAGGACCTGAAGCTTGCGACACAGGAGGGCTTCCGCAGCATCGAGCACGTGAAGCGCTACACGACGACCGGCATGGCCACCGACCAGGGCAAGACCAGCAACATGAACGCCCTGTCCATCGTCGCCCGGCAACTAAGGCGGCCGATCCCCGAGGTCGGGCTGACGACGTTCCGCCCGCCTTATACCCCGGTCACGTTCGGGACGCTCGCCGGTTATAGCCGGGGGGTGCTGTTCGATCCTGTCCGGACGACGCGGGTGCATGGCTGGGCGGAGGCGCAGGGGGCGGTGTTCGAGGATGTGGCGCTGTGGAAGCGCGTCCGGTACTTCCCGCGCGGCGGCGAAGACATGCATGCCGCCGTGCAGCGGGAGTGCAGCACGGTGCGCGCTGCCGCCGGGCTGTTCGACGCCTCCACGTTGGGGAAGATCGAGGTTGCCGGCCCGGATGCTGCCGAGTTCCTGAACCGGATGTATGTGAACGCCTGGACCAAGCTCGCGCCGGGCCGGTGCCGCTACGGTGTCATGTTGGGGGAGAACGGCTTCATCATGGATGACGGCGTGGTGGGGCGGCTGGCGCCGGGCCGTTTTCATGTGACCACGACGACCGGCGGCGCCCCGCGCGTGCTGGCCACCATGGAGGACTTCCTGCAAACGGAGTGGCCGGACCTGCGGGTTTGGCTGACCAGCGTGACGGAGCAGTGGGCGGTGCTGGCGGTGCAGGGTCCGCGGGCGCGGGACGTGCTGGCGCCGCTGGTGGATGGCCTGGACATCGGCGCGGGCGCGATGCCGCACATGAGCGTGGCGGAGGGCAGCATCGGCGGCGTGCCGATGCGCCTGTTCCGCGTCAGCTTCACCGGGGAGCTGGGATTTGAGGTCAATGTCCCGTCCGGTCACGCATCGGCGGTTTGGGATCGGGTCCATGCCGGCGTGGAGGCGGTTGGCGGCTGCGTCTATGGCACGGAGGCGATGCACGTGCTTCGGGCGGAGAAGGGATACATCATCGTCGGCCAGGAAAGCGACGGCACGGCGACGCCGGGCGACCTGGGCCTGGGTTGGGCGGTCAGCAAGGCCAAGCCGGACTTTGTCGGCAAGCGGTCGCTGGCCCGCCCGGACATGGCGGCGCCCGGACGCCGGCAGCTTGTGGGCCTGCTTACGTCCGATCCGCAGCGCGTGCTGGATGAGGGGGCGCAACTGACCATGCAGGCCGCGCCGCCGCCGGGCACGTCTTCGCTGGGGCATGTCACGTCGGCCTATGGGACCACCACGCTGGGCCGCTCCATCGCGTTGGCGATGCTGGCCGACGGGCGCAGCCGGCTAAGCGAAACGCTGTTTGCCCAGGGCGGGGGCGGGCCGGCTGCCGTGCGGGTGGTGGATCCGGTGTTCCTGGACCCGGAAGGAGTGCGGCTCAATGCCTGATACAGTGATGCCTGATGCTGGTGCGGTCACGGCGCCTGCACGCATAGCAGCGAACCCGGTCCTGTACTTGCCGCAGGCTGGGACTGTGCTGTACGCGGCTCCAGGTTATCTTGCGGTCCGCCGGACGCCTGAGATGCACCGGCTTGCGCTCCGGGGCGATCCGGCTGCCTTGGGCGCCGCGTTCGGCATTGTCCTGCCCACGACGCCGTGCCGGTCGGCAACAGCGGACGGGCGGGCCGCATTGTGGCTGGGGCCGGATGAGTGGCTGCTGCTGTCGCCAAACCGCCTGGACCCGGTTGAGGTGCCTGGCGGCGCGGTGGTGGATGTGTCGCATCGCCAGGTCGGCCTGCTGCTGGAGGGCTGCGCTGCGGCGGATACGCTGGCGGCGGGCTGCCCGCTCGATCTGCATCCCACTGCCTTCCCGGTGGGCATGTGCACCCGGACGGTGTTCGGCAAAGCGGAAATCGTGCTTTGGCGCACCGGGGCGGGGTTCCACCTGGAGGTGTGGCGGTCCTTTGCGGCTTATGTCTGCGGGTTGATGGCGGAGGCAGGCTCGTTCGGGTCCTGATCCCGTCCGACAGCTTATACCTGGCGGCAAGAGTTCTGACCCATGACGTTTCTCGCCATTGCGAGCCGCCCGCACGGGCGGCAGGCGTCATGCCATGGGACGGCCCGGATGCTGCTTCGGCTGACGCCGCATCCGGGTTGGCATCCTGCATCAGTGGTAGCCGATGTCGGCCCGGACCTTGCCGCGGAACACCCAGTATGACCAGCTCGTGTAGAGTAGGATGACTGGCAGCAGGACCAGGGTGCCGACCAGCATGAACGCCTGCGTCTTCGGCGACGATGCGGCCTCCCACAACGTGTACTGGTAGGGCACGATCATCGGCCATAGGCTGATAGCGATGCCCAGGTAGGACATCAGGAACAGCCCGACCGCGGCCAGGAACGGCGCGTAGGTCGAGGTGCCGCGGTGCAGCGCCCGCCATGCCGCCCAGGCGAGCGCTGCGGTGGCGAGCGGAACCGGCAGCAGCAGGGCGGTGTTGGGCCAGGCGAACCACCGCGCCGCGATCTGCGGCTGCACCAGCGGAGTCCAGATGCTGACGGCGGCGATGCAGGCCAGCACGCCCAGCAGGGACCAGCGCCCGTGCCGCCGCGCCCAGTCCTGCAGCGCGCCCTCCGTCTTGATGATCAGCCATCCCGACCCGAGCAGGGCGTAGCCGAACACCAGCGCCACCCCGGTCAGCAGCGAGAACGGCGTGAAGCAGTCCGCGCTGCTGCCGACGAAGTGCCGCCCGTCCACCTGGAAGCCCTGGATGAATGCGCCGAGCACGACGCCCTGGGCGAAGGTCGCCACCGTGGACCCCACCGCGAAGCCGTGGTCCCAGAACGTGCGGTGCGCCGCGTCGCGGAAGCGGAACTCGAACGCCACGCCCCTGAACGCCAGGGCCAGCAGCATGACAGCGACCGGGAAATAGACGGCGGGGATGATGATGGCGAAGGCCAGCGGGAACGCCGCCAGCAGGGCGACGCCGCCGAGGATCAGCCAGGTCTCGTTGCCGTCCCAGACCGGGGCCACGCTGTTCATGATGAGGTTGCGGGACGGGGTGTCCGGCGCGAAGCCGTACAGGATGCCGACGCCGAGGTCGAAGCCGTCCAGCAGCACATACAGGAACACGCCGATGCCGAGGATGGCGGTCCAGATCGGCACGAAGCTCTGGGCCAGGGTCATCGCGCCACCTCCAAACCGTGCAGCGCCGTGACTGGCAGCGCGGGGCGTCCGCTCTCCACCGGGGAGCCTGGCGTGGCGTCCGGGACGGCGCTTGTGCCCGGCGCCGCCGGGCCGTGCCGGACGATGCGCGCCATGACCAGCAATCCGCCGGGGTAGATGATGAGATAGACCGCGACGTAGCCGATCAGGGTCAGCAGCACGTCCGTCCCCGTGAGCGAGGGGGAGACGGAGTCCGCTGTCCGCAGCAGGCCATAGACCGTCCAGGGTTGCCGCCCGGATTCGGTGACGGTCCAGCCGGCCAGCACGGCGGCGAAGCCCAGCGGCGCCGCCCACTGGCAGGCCCGCAGGAACCACGCGCTGCTCAGGAAGCGGCCCTGCCGGCGCATCGCCGTGCCTGTTGCCACCAAGGCCAGCATCAGGACGCCGATCCCGACCATGATCCGGAAGGCGAAGAACGCCGGTCCTACCGGCGGGCGCTCCCCGGCGGGGAAGCTGTTCAGGCCCTTGATCTCGCCATTCAGCGAGTGGGTCAGCATCAGGCTGCCGAGCCAGGGGATTGATACTTCGTGCCGCATCACCCCGGCAGCGTCGTCCGGGATGCCGAACAGGGTCAGCGGCGCCGGGGATGCCGTGTCATACCGCCCCTCCAGCGCGGCGAGCTTCGCCGGCTGCTGCTCCAGCGTGTTGAGGCCGTGCAGGTCGCCGAGGCCGATCTGCAGCGGCACCAGGACCATGAGCAGCCAGAGCGTGGTGGACAGCATCTGCCGCCCCTCCGCGACGAACTTGCCGCCCCGGATCAGCCACGCGGCGACCCCCATGACGACGAATCCCGTCGTTACGTAGAAGGCGGTGACGGTGTGGGCCAGGCGGTAGGGGAGGGACGGGTTGAAGATCAACTGCCACCAGTCGGTGGCAAAGAACCGGCCATCCACGACCTCGTAGCCCGCAGGCGTCTGCATCCAGCTATTGGCGGCGAGGATCCAGAACGACGAGAACAGCGTCCCGAACGCGACCATGAGCGCGGCCACGAAGTGCGCCCAGCGCGGCACCAGCTTGCGCCCGAACAGCAGCACGCCGAGGAACGCGGCTTCCAGGAAGAATGCCGTCAGCCCCTCATAGGCCAGCAGCGGGGCGATGACGTTGGCGGTTGCGTCCGAGAACCGGCTCCAATTCGTGCCGAACTGGAACGGCATCACGATGCCGGTCACAACGCCCATGCCGAAGGAGACCGAGAAGATTTTGATCCAGAAGCTTGAGATGCGGAGGTAGATCTCGCGGCCCGTGGCCCAGTGCATCCCTTCCAGTACGGCGATGTAGGACGCGACGCCGACGGTGAAGGCCGGCAGTAGGATATGCCAGGCCACCACCCACACGAACTGCACGCGGGACAGGATCAGCGGGTCGAGCTCACCCATTGGCCGCCTCCTGGCCCAGGCCACAGGAAGTCAGGTGGCCGACGATGCCTGGAACGCCCGGGTCGTCCTGGGCCGGGACGCGGATCGCGCCGTGCATCCTGATGGGATTGGTGTCCGGCATGGGGTCTCCGTTGCTGGGCGACGGCTCGGGGACAGCATTGCCCCAGCCATCGCCTTTCCGAAACCTACCCGAATCAGTTCCCGTGCAGCGGGACCGGTTTCGGCTTCCGGCTATGCATTAATGCAGGCGGCGCATTTCCGCATTCCGGCTCGCCGATCTTGCACCCGCTCGCATGCGCGCCGCCGCCTATGCTCGCACCCGGCCACCCCTTAGCGGGCATCCGCGCTCCGGCGCGCGCGCAACCTTGGCATTGGAGTTCACCGATGACCCTTTCCACGCTCATGGTCCGCATGGACCTGCAAGCCTCCAACGATGCCGTCCTCGAGGCAGCGGCCGAACTGGCCGGGCGGTTCAAGGCCGACGTGGTGGGCATCGCCGCGTGCCACCCGATGCAGATCATCTACTCCGACGGCTACGTTCAGGGCGACCTGCTCGAACAGGACCGGACGCAGAAGGAGGACCTGATCCGGCAAGCAGAGGCGCGTTTCCGTGCCGCGCTAGGCAACCGGGTGCCGAACCTGCACTGGCGATCCTCCGTCTGCTACGCGCCGCTGCCCGGATATATCGCCGACAACATGCGGTCCGCAGACCTGCTTCTCACGGGTCCTGCCCCGCGGGGGTCCATGTTCGACAGCTCGCAGCAACTCGACCTGGGCGAGCTTGTGATGCGGCTCGGGCGCCCCGCGCTGCTCGTCCCGCCCGGCACGGAGCGGCTGGACCTGGACTCGGTCCTAGTCGGCTGGCGGGACACGCGCGAAACCCGCCGGGCGGTCGTGGACGCGCTGCCGCTGCTGCGGCTGGCAGGCCGCGTCACCGTGGCCGAGGTCGCACCGGACGAGGGGATGGCGGACGCGCAGGCCAGGCTTGCGGACGTGGCGGCCTGGCTGGGGCGGCACGGTATCGCAGCGCACCCGGTGGCCGTGCCCTCGGCAGGTGATGACGCCGGCCGGCTGGAGGAGCTGGCGCTCGACCATCAGGCCGGTCTGGTGGTCGTCGGCGCCTATGGGCATACCCGCCTGCGGGAATGGGTGCTGGGCGGCGTCACCCGCAGCCTGTTGGCGCACCCAAGCCGCCCCGTGATGCTGTCACACTGAAGGCGCCGGCCAGCCCGCAACGGACCAGGGGAGCGGCATGCAGGCGATGGTGCTGAGGCGGATCGGCGGTTCCCTCGAATGGACGGAGCTGCCGGATCGGGAGCCGGGGACAGGGCAAATTCGGGTGGAGGTGGCCGCCTGCGGCGTCTGCCGCACCGACCTGCATGTATTGGATGGCGAGCTGCCCAACCCGGTCCTGCCGATCATCCCGGGCCATGAGATCGTCGGGCGGGTGAATGCAATAGGACCAGGCGTCGAGGGGCTGAGCCTGGGCGAGCGGGTCGGCATCCCCTGGCTCGGCCACACCTGCGGCGTCTGCCCCTATTGCCGGGCGCAGCGGGAGAACCTGTGCGACCACCCGGAGTTCACCGGCTTCACCAGGGACGGCGGCTTTGCGACGGCGGTGGTCGCCGATGCGCGCTTCGCCTTTCCGCTGGGCGAGGCCGGCGGGGATGCGGAGATGGCGCCCCTGCTCTGCGCCGGCCTGATCGGCTGGCGTTCGTTGGGGGTCGCCGGAGAGGGCAAGGTGCTGGGGCTGTACGGCTTCGGCGCTGCTGCGCATATCGTGGCGCAGGCCGCACAGTGGCAGGGCCGGACCGTGTATGCCTTCACGCGGCCCGGCGACCTGGCCACCCAGGCGTTTGCCCGCAGCCTCGGCGCGGTGTGGGCCGGCGGCTCGGACGAGATGCCGCCGGAGCCGCTGGACGCGGCAATCATCTTCGCGACCGTGGGCGACCTGGTGCCGCTGGCGTTGCAGGCCGTCCGCAAGGGCGGGCGGGTCGTCTGCGCCGGCATCCACATGTCCGACATTCCGGGCTTCCCCTACCGGCTGCTCTGGGAGGAGCGGCAACTCTTGTCGGTCGCCAACCTGACCCGGCAGGACGGCCTCGATTTCCTGCGCCTCGCCCCGGACATGGGGATCGTCACCAAGGTCACGCGCTACCCGCTTCTCCAGGCCAACCAGGCGTTGGCCGACCTGCGCGCCGGGCGGTTTGAGGGGGCGGCCGTTCTGATTCCCTGACCCCGGACTGGCCCGCTCAGGCTGCCTGCCGCACCGGGTGCAGGGGATCAGGCCAGGACCGCCGGGACTGGCCGGCGTGCCGAGAACGGCAGCACCGGGCCGTAACCGAAGCGCATGACGATGTCGGGCCGTTGCCCTGGCCTTCCAACAAGATCCGCAAGCCCGCTCCGCAGGCTTGGGACCTCCACGGGCTGGTTCATGAAAGCCACCTTGAGGCCGAGCGCCGTCGCCTGCAACGCGAACCGCTGGCAGGCGCGTCCCGCACGGACCCAATGTTCGGCATCGGCCTGGTCGGACACGAAGACGGCGACGCCGGATGAGGATGCCAATTGGCGCGCATATTTGTCGTTCTCGCCCGCGGCGCTAACGGTCAGGTCGAATAGGGCTGGGCCGAGCCAGGCCGGCAGGACCGGGTTGCCGGTCGTGGCGGTGAACAGGCCGTCGCCGTCCGCGGCGGCCTGGCGCGGGCTGTAGCGCAGCCACGCCTTGAGTTCCCGGACGAAGGCGGGATCGGCCATCTGTGCGCTGTTGCCCGCGGTGACTAGGTCGCGCACCTGCCCGATGCCGGAGGGATCGGTGATGAGGATGAGTTCGACGCCTGGCACTGCGGCTGCGTCCGCCAATGCGTTCAGGCCATCACGCCCGGCTGGCCTGCCGTCGTAATCGGCGCGGGTGGATTGCCGGTGCGGGATGGCATCAAACAGTTCGGAGGCCGCCGCCGGGCCATGCCTGTAGTTGAATACGACGGAGCCGCCGTGTTCCCGGGTAAAATTGGCCTCGCCGGGCAAGCCGCGCGCAGCGGCGGCCAGGGCCAGGTTCTCGGCGGCGCAGCCCAGGCCCACGAACAGGTGGTGGTCGTCGGGATCAACGACGGGCGTGCGGCGCGAAAGGTCCGGCAGGATGGTCATCTGGCCCGTGCGAAGCTGGAAGCGCCAGGGCTGGGTGTTGTGGCCGCTCGGCGCAAGCGTTGCGTAGCGGACCAGGTCCTGCATCCCCGGCTGCTCCGACAGCACGGCGCGCGTCTGCGCGATGGAGTCGCCGTACTCCGTCATCGTGCCGGTTTTCCGCAATCCCGCGTAGGCCGCGCCAGCGCCCGCCAGCCCCACTGCCGCACCGCCCAGCAGCACCCGGCGCCGCATCACAGCCTGCATCCGCCGGCCCGCATCGGCGGATACTGATGCAGCCTGATCCGGCATGCCGGCACCTTCCTCGTGCCGGCTACATGAGCCTCCACCGGCCCTCTACCAGGCAGGTGTCGAGCAGCAGGGTCCGCTCCGCGCCCGACTTGAAGTCATCGTGCCACTGCACGGTTCGGCAGTCGCGGCCATGGCTCTGGTAGGCGCGTTGCATGGTCAGCACGCCGCTGTTGCCGGACGTCGGCTCGGCCCAGGCCGCCGACGTGCCGAGCGCGGCCGGGTGCGGGCTCAGCAGGCGGCGTGCGGCCAGGTCGGCCTGCACCAGGTCCGCCTTGTCCAGAAACGGTCCCTGAGTGCCGAAGAAGCCGGGATATTGCGCCTGCGCGCTGGCTCCCGTGCAGAGCAGGAACGCCGTCACGGCGGATATTTGGGGAAGGGGGGACATTGGCGTCGGTGCTCCTGAGCGTGCTGGCCGCGGACGGGTGTGCTGGTGACGTGCGGACCGACGGCTCCGGCGACAGCCAGAGAGGGCCAGTCATGGACGGCTCCGGTCCGCGTCAAGATGACGGGATGCCTGCGGGTGCAGCAGCCTCGGAAACTACTCAGGGACCGCAGACATGGCGCCAAGGCGGGTGGAGCGGCACCAGGCAGCCAAACCCGCGTCGTGGGACGCCATCGCCGCGCCCATGCTGCAAGGGAATGCTGACTACTCCGCGGCAGCCGGAAGCACGAGGCACCGAGCGATCTAGGCGATGCGCATGGGTCCAGCCTTCCTGATCCAGCGGGCTGCAAACCTGGCATGTCTGGACTGGGGAATGACTCCGCCGACGCGGGCACCATCACGGGAGGCCGCCGCCGCAGGAAGGCCTGGAACGTAGCTAGTCCGGCCCTCGCCTAAGCAGGCTTATGCGGCCTGCCACACACATGGATGTCGGCGGAACCAGGCCGCGTAAGCCTGCTCAGCTTTTTGTCTGTGCGCCGGACCGCCAGAGGTTTGCTTAGAACCGATTTCGATAGGTTAGGGTCGGCCCTGCGTAGTTTCCGAACCTACGCTCCCATGCCATCCCCTGCCAACATAGCGATCACGACTTCAGGCGGGACGCACGCACATGACCAATCTTTCAGGCAGCCACCAGCACATCACGCCGGCCCCGGACCGTCCCTTTCTTGCCGAGGCGGACCGCCTCACGCTCGACGCCCTGTTCAGCCATCCGCTGCCTTACCTCGGATGGAACCGGATGCAGGCCCTGTTCGAGGCGCTCGGCACCGTCGGGCCGGGGGGCGACCATTGGTTCGAGTTCCGGATCGGCGCCGAACACCACCTGGTCTGCAAGCCTGCAAACGAGGACCTGTCGGCAGCCGAGGCCATAAACCTGCGCCATCTCGTCGAGCGCGCCGGCCTGGCGCCCGACCCGGCGCTGCCCGCCAGCCACGCCAGCCCGGCGCCGCGCGACCTGCCTGCCGTCCCAGGCCTGCTGGTGGCGATGGACCATCACGGCGCCAAGGTGTTCCAGATCGACGTGGGTGATGCCAATCCGGCCCGGCACACGATCAAGCCCTACGACCCCTTCGGATACCTGCACCACCTGGCGCACAAGGACGAGTCCCGCGAGCGCGGCCAGCGGGCGGCGGAGGACCCGTCTTACTACGAGCGGATTGCCCAGACTGTCCTGGCCGGGACCGCGGAGGGCGACGCGCACGTGGTCGTTGCCGGGGACGGACACGGCCATAGCAGCGCCGCGCACCACTTCGTCGAGTATCTGCGGTCCCACCACCACGAAACCTACGGCCGCACCGTGACCGAGGTCGTGGCCGACCTGTCCAGCCTGACCGACCCGCAGTTGCTGGACCTTGGGCGGCGCACCCTCAGCCGCCAACCCGCGTAGGTGCGGCCCAGGCAGGGACTGGGCGCCGGGCTGGCATCACCACCGCACGACTAGGGAGCAGCACATGCCGACATTCCAGGACCGTGAGCGGGCGTTCGAGGCGAAGTACGTGCATGACGAGGACCTACGGTTCCGCCTCATCGCACGCCGCGACAAGTTGTTCGCACATCAGGCGGCGGAGCAGCTTGGGATGCCGGAACAGGCGGCGGGCGAGCTGGTCACGGCCGTCCTGGCGGTGCGCGACGGCCCCGGCCATGACGGCCTGCTGATCCGGTACATTACGGACGTATTTCGCGGAGCATGGCCGTGCCGATGCGGCAGACGGGCTTTTCGTATCGCTTGACACCTGCGCCGAGCAGGCTCGGCAGCAGCTTATCGAGCACCCGGACAGCGTGTGACGCACGCATGAGAACCGTTGGTTCCGTCTCCTCCGCGGGCTGCGGCTTAGGTAGTTTCCGAGCCTGCCATGGCCGGGCGGCTTGAGCGTAACAAGACGTCCCGCTCGGCTCGATCCCAAGTCAACCCAGTCGTGAAGGCATATCCCATGCGAGCACAAGCACAAGACTCCGTCGTCGCCGTGTTCCCCGATCACGGGGCGGCCGAGGCGGCGGTGAAGAAGCTCACTGCCGCCGGGTTCGCGCTGAAGAGCATCAGCATCGTCGGCAAGGGCTACCACACCGAGGAGACGGTGACTGGCTTCTACAACATGGGCGACCGGGTGCGCTTCTGGGGAGGCCGGGGCGCGTTCTGGGGCGGGCTGTGGGGCCTGTTCTTCGGCGGGGTATTCCTGACCCTCCCCCTCACGGGTCCCGTCGTCGTGGTGGGCTACCTGGCGGCAGCCGTGGTATCCATGCTGGAGGGCGCCGTGATGGTCGGCGGGCTGAGCGCGCTCGGCGCTGCCCTGGCGGGCATCGGCATACCGCGGGACAGCCTGCTGCAATACGAGACCGCCATCGCCGCCGACGGCTTCCTGGTGATGGCGCACGGCACGGCGGGCGACATGGCGCAGGCGGAGTATGTGCTCAAGGGCGCCAACCCGTCGCACCTGGAGCTGCACTCGGGCGGCCAGACGTTCTTGACGCCGAGCGAGGCAGCGGTCGCGCCGGCGGCCCAGCTTGCCGGCATGGTTGTCTGATGAGCCGCGTCACAGGCAGCCTGGGCCGTTCCAGGGCTGCGACCGTGCAGGCCGCGGGCGCCGCCTTGGCAATGCTTGCCCTTCTGGCGCTGGCTGCCGCGTTGCCGGCGGCGGGCCAGACCGCCCCGCCTGCTGCCGGCACTAGCGTCCCGCTGGACCGGGGCATCTATCTGCAACGCATGGACGTCGAGATGGACACCTGGCGCATGAAGCTGCACGGCATGGGTGATAAGGCGGAGGCGACGGGACAAGAGGCTGCAACCGCCGCCGAAACCGACTTGCGGGCCGCCTGGGTCCGGACGGAGGCGGACGCGCGCACCCTGCGGACCGCAACCGCGGCGGAATGGGGCGAGGCCAGGTTGTCGTTCGAACGGGCCTCCAGCGACCTCTCGCGTGCCTGGGACAAGACCCGGCTTTGAGGGGCGGGACGGCGGGTGCGCCGGCTCTTGTCCGGCGCACCCGTCGAGCACCTGGCCAGGAGATGACCATGCGGCTGCCACAGCGCGTTTGCGGAACCCTGTTCCTCGGCGTCCTCGGCGTGATGTCCGCAGCGCCAGTCTATGGCACAGCCCATGACCGCGTTGGATGACATCCTGCCCTATGAGGCCGCCGCCGCCACCCATGCCAGCGGCTTGAAAACCTTCGCTGCCGCCTTCGCCTCGCTTTACGCGGCCATGCCGCCGGCGCAGCAGAAGACGGCGGACATGGTATTCGGGCAACGGATGAAGCCCGGCCGCCAAGGGCAAGCCCGGCAGCAATAAGCTTTGCCTATGCCGGAACTTCTCACGCCTGATGGGTTGATAAGGCGAAAGGGCAGGGATGTCCCTATGTGACGCTGAACGAACGAGGAGCCGCTATGCCACGGTGGAGTAGGGATATGATGTGGTCCGAGGCGCTGATCGTGCTGGCGCGTACCGACCGGCTGCCGCGGGAGGCGTTCCAGCCGACGCCTAGCGGCTGGGAACCGGCCATTGACGTGCTGGAAACCGACGCCGGGCTGCTGATCGTCGTGGCGCTGCCAGGCGTGCGGCCGGACGACACCGAGGTGGGCATCGGCGGCGGCGAGCTGCTGGTCCGGGGCGTCCGGCGCTGGCCGGTCCCGCCGCGCCCGGTCCAGGTCCACCGGATCGAGCTGCCGCATGGGCGCTTCGAGCGGCGGCTGCCGCTGCCCCATGGCACCTATCGGCTTGCCGGCCAGGACCAGGCAGATGGCTGCCTGCTGCTGACGTTGCAGAGGATCGCCTGATGGATGGGGCAACTGCGGCGGCCTCCATCCCGGAAGCTGCATCGGAGACCGCTGGGGCCGAGACCCTGATCCTTGTCACCATGGCCGACACCGTCCTGATGCCCGGCATGGTGATACCGCTGTCCATCGGCCGCCCGGCCGCCGCCGCCGCGCTGCAAGAGGCCGCCCGCACCCAGGAGCACCTGGCCGTCGTGCTGCAACGGGACCCGGCGTCGGATGCCCAGGGCCTCGACAACTTGCACGCCATCGGCACGGAAGCCCGGCTGCTGCGCTACTTCACCGGGCGCGACGGCTCGCACAACGCCATCGTGCAGGGCATGGGCCGCGTACGGCTTGAGGGCGTGAGCCAGGCCCCGCACCCTACCGCCACCGTGCGCGCCATCGCCGAACCCATGGAGCGCAATCCGGAGGTGGACGCGCGCTTCCACCGCTTGCGGGAGCAAGGCCTGCAGGTGCTGCGCCTGCTGGAGCAGGCGCCGCCCGAGCTGGCGGCAACGGTCCAGGGCATCGAGCAGCCCGGTGCGCTGGCGGACTTCGTGACCGGCCTGCTGGACCTGTCGCCGGTCGAGAAGCAGGAGGTGCTGGATACCGTCGAGCTGCAGCCCCGCCTGGACCTGGTCATCCACCGCCTGGCCTACCGGCATGAGGTGCTGCGCCTGTCCCACGACATCGGCCAGCAGACCCGCACCGCGATGGAGGGCCGCCAGCGCGAGTTCATGCTGCGCGAGCAGCTCAAGGCCATCCAGAAGGAGCTTGGCGAGGGGGACGACGCCGCGCCGGAGATGGAGGACCTCAAGCGCAAGCTGGACGTCGCGGGCATGCCGGACGATGTGGCCGTCCAGGCACGGCGCGATTTGCGTCGCCTGGAACGGATGCCGGAAGGCGCGGCGGAGGCCGGCATGGTCCGCTCCTACCTGGAGTCCTTGGCGGAGCTGCCCTGGCGCCTGGAGGACAACCCGCCCATTGACATCGCGGAGGCCCGGCGCGTGCTGGATGCCGACCACTTTGGGCTGGAGAAGGTCAAGCGACGCATCCTGGAGTTCCTGGCCGTCCGCAAGCTGAACCCGGAAGGGCGCGGGCCGATCCTGTGCTTCGTAGGGCCGCCGGGCGTGGGCAAGACCTCATTGGGCCAGTCCATCGCCCGGGCCATTGGGCGCAAGTTCGTCCGGGTCAGCCTGGGCGGGGTGCATGACGAGGCCGAGATACGCGGGCACCGCCGCACCTACGTGGGCGCGCTGCCGGGCAACATCGTGCAGGGGGTCCGCCGCGCCGGAGAGCGGGACTGTGTGATGATGCTGGACGAGATTGACAAGTTGGGCGCCGGCGGCTTCCAGGGCGACCCGGCGTCCGCCTTGCTGGAGGTGCTGGACCCCGCGCAGAACGGCACCTTCCGGGATGCCTACCTGGGCGTGCCGTTCGACCTCAGCCGGGTGCTGTTCATCGCCACCGCCAACGTGCTGGACACCATCCCCGGCCCGCTGCGCGACCGGATGGAGTTGGTGCAACTGTCGGGCTACACCGCCGAGGAGAAGGTGGCCATCGCCCGCGGTCACCTGATCCCCAGGCAATTGCAGCAGAATGGCTTGGCGGAGGCCAAGGTGGCGCTGGACGACGCCGGGCTGAACCTGGTGATTGATGGCTACACGCGCGAGGCCGGGGTGCGGAACCTGGAGCGCGAGGTCGGCGCGGTGTTCCGCAACGTCGCGGTGCGCGTGGCCGAAGGGGCGCCCGGGCCGGTCCACCTCGGCCCCGACGAGGTCGCCGCCATCCTGGGTCCGCACCGCTTCGACGCCGACGTGGCGCAGCACGCCGCCATGCCCGGCGTTGCCACCGGGCTGGCCTGGACGCCGGTGGGCGGCGACATCCTGTTCATCGAGGTCAGCCGGGCGCCAGGGGGCGGCAAGCTGACGCTGACGGGCCAGCTCGGCGACGTGATGAAGGAGAGCGCACAGGCCGCGCTGAGCCTGCTGCGGGCGCGGGCCGGGGCGATGGGGATTGATGCCGACCTGTTCGCGCAGGGCGACCTGCACGTGCATGTGCCGGCCGGTGCTACGCCTAAGGACGGGCCTTCGGCGGGGGTGGCGATGTTCGTGGCGCTGGCCTCCTTGATGACCGGGCGCGCGGTGCCGCCGACGACGGCCATGACCGGGGAGATCAGCCTGCGCGGCTTGGTGATGCCGGTGGGCGGTATCCGGGAGAAGGTGATCGCGGCGGCGCGGGCAGGGATCACCACCGTGCTGCTGCCGGCCCGGAACCGGCGCGACTTCGACGACATCCCGCCGAGCGCGCGGGACCGGTTGCAATTCGTGTGGCTGGAGACGGTGGAAGACGCGGTGGCGGCCACCATTGGCCAGGGTGAGGCCGGGCCGGGATAAGGGAAGCTGGCGGTGGACAACCGGACGGCACTGCTCGATGTCCGCCGGATGGGCAAAGCCGACCGTATGACGGTTGCAAACGGCACGCCTGCCACCGTGCTGATGGCGAACGCCGGCCAGGCTGTCGCACGCGAAGTCATGCGGCGCTGGGCGGCGCGCCCTGTGGTCGTGCTTTGCGGACCCGGCAACAATGGCGGGGACGGGTTCGTTGCCGCCCGTCACCTCGCAGCCGAGGGCTGGCCCGTCCGGGTCGCCCTCCTCGGCGCCCGCGAGCGCATGACGGGCGAGGCCCGCGACCACGCGGACCGGTGGGCAGGGCCTGTCGAACCGCTTGTGCCCGAAGCGTTGGACGGGGCGGCACTGGTGATTGACGCCGTATTCGGCGCCGGGCTGAACCGCGTTATCGAAGGGCCGGCCAAGGAGGCCCTGGCGGGCGTGGTCGCCCGGGGACTGCCGTCCGCCGCCATAGACGTGCCCAGCGGCGTGATAGGCGACACCGGCGCCGACCTCGGCGCTGCCGCGGCCGCGCTGACCGTCACCTTCTTCCGCAAGAAGCCCGGGCACCTGCTGCTGCCCGGCCGGCTGCTGTGTGGCGAGGTCGTCGTCGCCGGCATCGGCACTCCCCCCTCCGTGCTGGACCGGCTCGCCCTGGACACTTGGGAGAACGACCCGGCCCTTTGGCTTGCCAGCCTGCCGCGCCCGCATGATGGCGGCAACAAGTATACCCGCGGCCACGCGCTGCTGTGGGGCGGCTGGCCCATGACCGGTGCGGCGCGCATGGCGGCCCGCGCCGCTGCCCGCGCCGGTGCGGGGCTGACGACGATCGCGGTGCCCGAGCAGGCGCTGCCAGTCTATGCGGCGGCGCTGACCAGCATCATGGTCCGGCCCGTGGCGGAGCCGGACGACCTGGACCGCCTGCTTGCTGACCCTCGCATGTCGGCCCTGCTAATCGGGCCGGGCGCAGGCGTTGACGCGGAGACGCGCGCCCGGGTGCTTGCCATGCTCGGGACCGGACGGCCCACGCTGCTGGACGCCGATGCGTTAACCGTATTCCAGGACGATCCCGCTGCGCTGGACCGGGCGATCATCGGCCCGTGCGTCCTGACGCCGCATGACGGCGAGTTCCGCCGCCTATTCGATCCGGCCGGGGACAAGCTGACGCGCGCGCGGGCTGCGGCCCGGCGCTGCGGGGCCGTCATCGTCCTGAAGGGCACCGATACGGTGATTGCGGCACCGGATGGCAGGGCCTTCATCAACGCTAATGCCCCGGCCACCCTCGGCACCGCCGGGTCCGGCGACGTGCTGGGCGGCATCGTGCTCGGGCTGCTTGCCCAGGGGGTAGACCCGTTCCTAGCTGCGGCGGCGGCGGTGTGGCTGCATGGCGCCGCAGCGGACGGGTTCGGGCCTGGCCTGATTGCCGAGGACCTGCCCGATCTGCTGCCGGGCGTGCTGCGTCAGCTTTACAGGCCTGTGCCGGCTGCGGATGGCGCTGTTGTGCCATGACGAGCCGGGCCTCTATGGCGGCGCGCAGGCCGTCATATCCGTAGGACGAATGATGCCACTGGGCGTTGACGTAGCTTGCCATGGCGCTGCTGCCGCCCAGCGCTACCCCGGCCGGGATTGTGCCCCGGGGTAGGTAGTTTCCGATCCTGTGGGGGCAGCGGGTCAGCGCATAGGGTTTCAATTACTCCAGGCAGAACGGTACTGCTTGCGCCAGAAGGCGCTCAAGCGGGGCGGCGCTGCCGGCCGGACACCGGAAAGGAACCACTCCCATGCTGATGGAACGAAACCGCTCGCTGATGCTGATCGGCTCGGCGCTCAAGGGCTATGCCGTCGAGGCCAGCGACGGCAGGATTGGCACCGTGAAAGATTTCCTGTTCAACGACCTGACCTTCAAGGTATGCTGGCTGGTCGTGGACACCGGCAATTGGCTGCCCGGGCGCAAGGTCCTGATCCACCCCTCGGCCATCGTGCAAACGCCGCAGGTGCGGGAGGCGGACTACGAGGAGGACCAGCTCGCCGTCCGGCTGACGATGGCGCAGGTCAAGGCCAGTCCTAGCATCCTCGAAGACGCTCCGGTGTCGTTGCAGGTGGAAGGCAGCCTGCACGGCTACTATGGCTGGCCTGGCTACGGCTGGTAGGCCGGGTCCCGGACCGGAGCGGCATCCCATGGCGCACCACAAGGACTTCCGCGTGCGGGAGGGTGACAAGGTCAACCTCAAGGAGTGGCCGACGCATGGGAAGCACGGGCAGGGGTCCAAGGACGACTTGAAGGCGTCGCTGGCGCAGCACGTCGCCCGCCTGAGCGTGCAGCAGCAGCTTCTGTATGCCGCCAACCGCTACGCCATCCTGGTGATTTTCCAGGCCATGGATGCGGCCGGCAAGGACGGCGCCATCAAGCACGTGATGTCCGGGGTCAACCCGCAGGGTTGCCAGGTCTTCAGCTTTAAGCACCCCAGCGCCGTCGAGCTGCAGCATGACTTCCTGTGGCGCACTACCCGCGACCTGCCGGAACGGGGCCGGATCGGCATCTTCAACCGCTCCTACTACGAGGAGGTGCTGATCGCCCGGGTCCATCCCGAGATCCTGCAAAGCGAGGGGCTGCCTGGCGGTGCCCATCATGGCAAGGCGGCTGGGGACAAGACAGTCTGGCACGACAGGTACCGGTCCATCATGGACCTGGAGCGTCACCTCATCCGCAACGGCACGCGCATCGTCAAGGTCTTCCTCCACCTTTCGAAAGACGAGCAGCGCAAGCGCTTCCTCGCCCGCATTGACGATCCCGACAAGAACTGGAAGTTCGGCGCCGCCGACATCAAGGAGCGGGGATTCTGGAAGGATTATATGGCGGCCTACGAGGACTGCCTGGCCGTAACCAGCACGGCTGACGCGCCCTGGTACGTCGTGCCGGCGGACGACAAGTACGAAGCCCGGCTGATCGTGTCCCAAATCCTCCTTGACACGCTTGAGGGCCTCGGGAACGCCTACCCGAAGACATCGGATGAACGCCGGGATGAGCTGCAGGCCATACGGAAGCAGCTCACGGATTAGGGCGTCACCACAGGCCCGCATTGCCGATCCGTCCGGCGAGCTGGTCCAGCAGGCTCAAGGGGCGTCATGCCCTGGCGATTGCCGCCGGGCTGGCCCACCTGGCTCTATGTAGGCTAAAGGCCGTAGCCGGGCCAGCCGTAGTAGCCGTGCAGCCGCCCCTGGTAGTCCCGGTCGATGATGGCTGCGGGGTCCCAGGGCGGGCTGGCCCTGATCTTGTCCCGTGACAGGTCGGTGCTGACCTCGTGTTCCGCCCAACTGATGTCCCGCACCGCATGAGGCGAGATCAGGACGTGCTTCCCGAACCACCAGTTCTTGGTATCAACGGCCAGGTAGCAGGTGGTCCAGGTCTCGTCGTCAATCAGGAAATCCTCGACGTGGCCGATTGCGCCGTCCGTCGCATGCACATGGTAGCCGGTGACGGCGGCCATGCTGCGCAGGTGCGGGTCGCCGTCGTCCCGGCGCCTGTCGTCCAGGAGCACGTCGTCCCGTGGACCATTCATCATTGCGGTTTCACCGGGGTAGGGCGCCCCTGCCAGGAGGGGCATCCCCATCATGCCGCCATAGCCGCCGAACAGGTTGCCGCCGCCCCACATCGGGTCCCAACCGTAGTAGCCGTAAAGGTTGTCCTGCATCTGCAGCGACACCGGCTCGTCCTGCGCGATGTCCGGGCTGTCCTGCACCTGCGCCTTCGTCAGCCGCACCGGCAGCACCTGCTGGTCGAAGTCAGCATGGCCGATGGCCGAGGGATGGAGCAGGACCTTCCGGCCGGGCAGCCAGTTGCCGGTGTCAACCACCAGCCAGCGCATCTTCCAGGTCGTGTCGTCGAACAGGAAATCGCTGACGGCGCCGATCCCGCCGTCGCTTGCTGCGATGGTGTAGTTCTTAAGGGCCGAGCCTACGAGCAGCATGGCGTGGTTCCTTCCAAGTGGTCCCGGCTGCTTTGCAGCCGCTCCCTATCAGATGCGTGCGAGGGGGCTGGCTTGGCAGGCTCGGAAACTACCTAGAGCCACCACCTCAAGCGGCTTGTCGCGGCTCAGCTCGTGGGATTTGCCGTGGATGCACAGCGTCATCGGCTCCCCGCCCTCAAGCACAGCGGTTACGGCCAGCCCGGCCTGGGTGATCGCAATGCGGACGCTGCGCCCACGCCATTGGACGGAGAAGGCGAGGCTGCGCCAGCGTTCCGGCAGTTGCGGGTTGAGCGCCAGGCCGTCATCGCGCAAGGCGACGCCCGCGAAACCGAACACGGCCGTAAGCCACACGCCGCCGAGCGCCGCCATGTGGATGCCGCCATCAATCGCGGCATGGGTGTCCGCCAGGTCCATGGACGCGGCCCCCTCGAAGAAGCGCAGCGCCGCATCGGCATAGCCCAGACGGGCCGCGGCGACGCCGTGCATGGCCCGGCTCAAGGAGCTGCCGTGACTGCAGCTCGGCTCGTAGTAGTTGAAGTTGTCCGTCGCGGTGCTGCCCGGGAACTCCTCAGGCAGCAGCATCAGCAACGCCACGACATCGGCCTGCTTGATGACCTGGCTCCGGGCCGTCCGCTCCCGCCCGAGCACCACGGCCATCGGGACCGACCGTCCGGCATAGGCCAGGAGGTCAACGTGTTCGAGGCCGAAGTAGCCCGCGAACTGCTCGAACAGGCCAGTCTCGGGATCAAGGCCCGTCTCGATCCGATCCGCGGCCGCGGGCCACTGCGCCACCTCCGCATCTTCCAGGCCGATGCGGTGCGAGAGGCGCTGCCAGATGTCCGGCCAGCGGGCGCGCATCAGGCCCGCGGTTTCGGCGGCGCGCCGGATGTTCCAGCGCGCCATGACGTTGGTGAAGGCATTGTCGTCAATGGTCTCGTGATACTCGTCCGGCCCGATCACGCCGCGGATGTGACGGCGCCCGTCGGCCTCCAGCCCGGCGCGGCTGACCCAGAACCGCCCGGTCTCCAGCAGGATTTCGGCGCCGGCGCCGGTCAGGAACGCCTCGTCCCCGGTCGCCTGCCAGTATTGCCAGACGGCATAGGCCACATCGGCGGTGATATGCTGCTCCTGGGTGCCGCACAGAATTTGCACGACCTTGCGGTCCGGGCCGACCGCCTGCTCCGGCGTCGTTTCCGCGCCGGTATCGGCGGACTCCCAGGCGTACATGGCGCCACGCCATCCCGCCGCGGCCGCCTTGGCGCGGGCAGCATCCAGGGTGCGGTGGCGATACATCAGCAGCGCCCGTGCGGCCTCGGGCCAGGTCAGGGTGTAGAACGGCAGCAGGAAGATCTCGGTATCCCAGAACACGTGACCGCGGTAGTCGCTGCCCGTCAGCCCTCGGGCGGCGACCGACACGCGTGGGTCGTCCGGGTTGGCGGCGCCGTTCAGGTGATAGGCCGCGAAGCGCAGGGCTTGCTGGGCCGCCGGGTCGCCTTCGACCACCACGTCGCTGCACCGCCAGCGCCGCACCCAGGCCGCCTCATGCGCGGCAAGCACGCCGCGCCAGCCCAGGCGCGTAGCGGACCCGAGCCGGCGCTGCGCCGTTCCACCCACATCCGCGTCCGGCGTGTCGCCCCGTGCCACAGCCACGATGCGGTGGAAACACGCGACCTGGCCGGGCCGGGTGCGCCACCGCCAGCCGGATACAAACGGGGCGGTCCTCTCCGGCGGCAGCACCTGGCCGTCTAACTCCAGCGACGACGCTGCTGCCATCGCAAGACGCTTGCCGGACGAGTGCGTCCGCCACACCGCCAGGTCCTGCACCAGCAGATCGGCCTCCAAGCCGAAATCGAGGCGGCCGAACGACGCTTCCAACGTGACCTCGACCTCCCCGGTGCCCGCTTCCAGCCGGATCAGTTGCAGTCCCAGCCCACAGTCCGCTAGCGAGACCAGGCGCAGCGTCCGCAGGCTGAAGGCCAGGCCGGGCACCCCCGTCAGGTCGCCGCCGACCAGCAGCGCCCCCCGGCGCATGTCGAGCGTGCGGGTGTGCGACGAGACCTCGTCGGGGTCGCGGATCAGCGGCCCCTCCGGCAGCGTGATGCGGACCTGCAGCCAGTCGGCGATCGGGACCAGGGCGGGGATCGGCTGCTCGGCGCCCAAGCTGTCGAACAGGCCGGCGACGAAGGTGCAAGGTGGAACCAGCGGCTGCGCCCCGGCATTGACCGCTCGCCCGCCGCGCACGCCCAGGAAGCCGTTGCTGACCGCGAACCGGGACTCCCGGCTGCTGTCGCGCAGGGGATCGAGGCCGTCCTGGCGGATGACCCACGCTGGGCTTTGCGTCGGCTCAAGGGCCTGCCGCATGGATTGTGTGCCTTTCATGTGGGGCGGCGGCAGAGCCGGCCCTGGGCAAGCCCGTCGGGCGCGATGTCGTCCAGGCTCGTCACCACCAAGTCCGCGCCAGCCGCCTCCAGCGTGGCGGCGTCGCCAAGGCGGGCGACGCCCAGCGCCGCCATGCCGCCGGCGCGGGCCGCTTGCACGCCGGCGGGCGCGTCCTCGATGACGAGGCAGCGGGCCGGCGCCATGCCCAGCTCCGTTGCCGCGAGCAGGAAAAGCTCCGGGTCCGGCTTGCCATGCCGCAGGTCGCGTCCGCACACGTTGACGCCGAAGGCATCCAGCAGGCCCCCGCCATCGGCGAGGCGGATCTGATGCATCATCGCATTGGCGTTCTTGGACGACGATGCCACCGCCATGGGCCAGCCGAGCGCCTTCACCACACTGACGAACCGGAGGGCGTCGGGGAAGGCTGCGACGCTCCCGGCCCCGATCAGCTCCAGCAGCCGCGCCTGCTTGCGCGCGGCATAGGCTGGCGCCTGCTGCACCGCATCCGGCACGCCCATCGCCTCCAGCGCGGCGCGGGCGCCGTCCAGGCGCGGCTTGCCGGCGACCTGGGCCTGATACATGGCGGTGGTGAACCGGGCCGGGTCGGCGAGGCCGGTCAGCGCCTCGCGCCAGGCGCGCTCATGCGGGGAGGCCAGCAGAACGCCATCCACGTCGAAGATGCATGTTGCGAGCAGCGGGCCAGTCATGCCGACGACACTGCGGCGCTGGACCGGAACCGCAGCACGGACAGCACGAAGAACAGCGCGCCCAGCCCGGCGACGGCGAGGTAATCGCGGTAAACCAGGCCCAGCCCCGCGCCGCGGAACAGGATCGCCTCCGCGAAGCTGACGAAGTGCGTGGACGCGACGCCCTGCATGATGACTTGCAGGATGCGCGGCTCGCTTTCGACCGGCGTGTTGCCGCCCGACAGCATCTGCATCGGCAGGAAGACCAGCATGAATAGCAGGCCGAACTGCGGCATGGACTTCACCAGGGTCGCCAGGAACAGGCCGACCGCGAGGGCATAGAACAAATAGAGCGCCACGCCGCACAGGAACAGCGGGATGGACCCCGCGATCGTCACTGCAAGCAACCAGCGCACGACGACGTAGAGCGAGAAAGCCGTCGCCACGAGGATGACGAACCCGTTGGCCAGCACCTTGGCGGACGCGATCTCGATGGGCGACAGCGGCAGGGTGAGCAGGTGGTCCATCGTCCCGTGCTCGCGCTCGCGGATCACCGCCGCGCCGCACAGCAGGATGGCCAGCATCGTGATGTTGTTGATGATGCCGATGACGCTCATGAACCAGCCCGGCGCTGCGTTCGGGTTGAATGCCAGGTGGACCGTGAGCGTCACTGCGCCGGGCTGCACCAGGTCCATGCCCGTCACGTCGCGCCTGATCCGGGCCAGGATGATCTGCTGTACGTAGCCAGATCCGATCCCGGCCTGCATGGCGGCGGTCGCGTCTATGTTGACCTGCACCGCCGGATGCCGTCCGGTCTCCACGTCGCTCTCGAAGCGCGGCGGGATATCCACGATGAACGTGTAGCGTGCCGCATCCAGCAGCCGGTCTATGTCGCGCGCGCTGACCTGCTCGGCAGGTTTGAAGTAGGGCGGCAGGAAGTCCCCGGCGATGGCGCGGGACAGCGGCGATCCGTCTTCGTCGGCAATGGCGATGCTGGCGTTGTGGACCTCCTGCGCGGTGTTCTGCGCCATGGAGAAGATCGAGAACGTGAAGCTGAAGATCACCAGCCCCAGCAGGAAGTAATCGCTGACGAAGCTGCGTAGCTCCTTCTGGGCCAGCCACAAGACATTCAACAGGGACTGCTGCACCGCGTCAGCGTTCCTGGCGGCGCAGCAGCAGCGTGCTCAGGCCCAGCAGGGCCGGGATGAACAGCGCCAGGGTGAGCATGGTGGGGGCAAGCTCCCGGAACCCGAGCGACTTTGTGAATGCGCCGACGCTGATGGGCAGGTAGTAGGTCATCGGGAACAGCCGGCCGATCACCGCACCCGCGCCGGACAGCGAGGACACTGGTGACAACATGCCGGAGAACTGTGTTGCCGGGATCACGGTCAGGAGGGCGGTGCCGAACTGGGCGGCAATCTGCGTGCTGGCGAAAACCGAGATCAGGAGACCGTAGGCGGTTGTCGCACAGACGTAGATCAGGGTCCCGGCCACCAGGGCGGCCACGCTCCCCTTGACCGGCACGCCAAACAGCAGCGTTGCAATGAGGGTGGTCACGAGGAAGCCGGCCATGGCGAGCGCCACGTAAGGGAGCTGCTTGCCTAGGATGAACTCGGCCCGCGTGACCGGTGTGACATAGAGGTTGGTGATCGAGCCGAACTCCTTCTCCCGCACGACGGACAGGGCCATCATAATCGCCGGGATCAGGGCGAGCAGCAGGGCCATGGTGGTGGGGACGAGCGATTTGACGCTCTCGAAGCCCTGGTTGTAGCGGAAGCGGGGGTTGACCGTGGCCGGCGCCGCGGCGCTGCCAGGGCGCCCCTGCGACGCCGCCAGGTCGTCCAGGTAGAGCTGCTGCAGCCCTTGCAGGTAGCCTTGCGCCGTCTCGGCGCGGAACGGCATGGCCCCGTCCACCCAGGCGCCGGCATCCGCCGGGCGTCCGCGCCGCACATCGCGTCCGAAGCCTGCCGGGATATCCAGCGCCACCATCAGCTCGCCGCTGGCCAGCCGCTGCTGGAAGCCGTCCGCGTCCAGGATCGGCGCGCGCTCCTGGAAGTAGGGCGACCCCCGGTACTGATCGACGTAGGCGCGGCTTTCCGTGGTCTGGTCCTGGTCGTAAACGGCGAAGGGAAGGTGGTCCACGTCCGTGTTCGTGCCGTAGCCGACGACGACCATCAGGAAGGCCGTGCCAAGGACCGAGAACGCCAGCCGGACCGGGTCCTGCCGTAGCTCCAGCGCCTCCCGCCGGGCATAGGCGAGCAGGCGCTGCGGACTGAACAGCCGCCGCGGCGGGCGCGGGCTGCCGATGCGCGCCGGCGGGGCTGGGGCAGGGATGGAAGCTGGGCGCTCCGTCCCGGTTGATGCCTCCAGGCAGGCGATGAACGCGGCCTCCAGCGTGGTGCCGCCCCACCGCTGCGCCACCTCGGCCGGGGTGCCGCTGGCCAGCACCCGCCCGGCGTCCATGAGCAGGATGTGGTCGCAGCGCTTGGCCTCGTTCATGAAGTGGGTCGAGACGAAGATGGTGACGCCGTCCTTGCGCGAGAGGTCGCCGAGCAGCGCCCAGAACTGGTCGCGCGCCAGCGGGTCCACGCCTGATGTCGGCTCGTCCAGGATCAGCACCTGCGGGCGGTTGATGACGGCGACGGCCAGGGCGAGGCGTTGGCGGATACCGAGCGGCAGGCCGGCCGCCAGCGTGCCGAGGTGGCCGCCCAGGCCGAATGCCGCGACGAGCTTGGCGATGCGCTCCCGAGCCTCGCCCGGTTCGATGTGATAGAGCCGGGCGTGCAGGGCCAGGTTCCCCTGCACCGTCAGCTCGGTGTAGAGCGAGAACTGCTGCGACATGTAGCCGACCCGGCCGCGCATCGCCCTGTCGTCCGCGTCCACCTGGCGCCCGAACAGCAGCGCCGTGCCGCTGGTGGTGGGCAGCAGGCCCGTCAGCATCCGCATTGTCGTGGTCTTGCCGCAGCCGTTCGAGCCGAGGAAGCCGAAGATCTCGCCGTGCTGGATCGTGAAGCTGACGTCGTCCACGGCGGTGAAGCCGCCGAAGCGCCGCGTGAGGCCGGATGCGGTGATGGCCGCCGCGGTCCCGTCGCCCTGCCAAAGTGGAATGTCCGGGCGGATACGGGTGGCTCGCACGGCTTCCGGCAGCAGGGCGATGAACGCCTCGTCCAGCGTATCGCAGCCGGTCAGCGTCTTGATTTCGCCCGGTGTGCCGGACGCCAGCACGGTGCCATCGTTCATGGCCAAGATGCGTCCGAACCGTGCGGCCTCGTCCATGTAGGCCGTCGCGACGATCACGCTCATGCCGGGCCGCCCGGCGCGGATGCGGTCCACCAGGTCCCAGAACCCGCGGCGGGACAGCGGGTCCACGCCGGTCGTCGGCTCGTCGAGGATCAGCAGGTCAGGGTCGTGGACCAGGGCGCAGCAGAGGCCGAGCTTTTGCCGCATCCCGCCGGACAGCTTGCGGGCCGCCCGGTCCGCGAATGGCGCGAGGCCGGTGGCATCCAGCAGCTCCGCGGTGCGCCGCGCGCGTTCAGCCGCACCCTGGCCGAACAGGCGGGAGAAGAAAGCGATGTTCTCCAGCACCGTCAGGTCCGGATACAGGTTGCGGCCCAGCCCCTGCGGCATGTAGGCGATGCGGGCGCAAACGGCGCCGCGCTGGCGCGCCTGGGTGAAATCGCCGCCGAACAGGCGCACGCTGCCGGCCTGAACCTGCTTCGCCCCGGCCAGGATGCCGAGCAGGGTGGACTTGCCGACCCCGTCCGGCCCGATCAGCCCGGCCATCTCGCCCTCGCGCAGCGTCAGCGACACGTCGCGCAGCGCGGCCTGCTTGCCATAGCGGTGCGACACGCCCCGCAAGGCTACGACCGGCTCGGACGCGCCTGCCCATCCCGTGCCGTCCATCTAGTGCGCTGCAGGCTTCAGGTTCGCGGGCCAAGCCGTCTTCGGGTCCAGACGGATGTAGGCCAGGCCGGGCAAGCCGGAGCGCACCTCTGCCTCATGGTCGCGCAGCAGCTTGGGGTCTATGCGGACGCGGATGCGGAACATCAGCTTGTCGCGTTCCGACACGGTTTCGACCGCCTTGGGCGTGAACTCGTTGCGCGGCGAGATGAAGGTGACACTGGCGGGGATCGGCCGATGCGGCAGCGCGTCGAGCAGGATGACGGCATCGCTGCCGAACCGCACCTGTCCCGCCGTCGCGGTCGGCAGGAAGATGTCCATATAGACGTAGGCGACGTCCAGTTGGGTGAACACCTTGCCGCCGGCCGGCAGGACCTCGCCCACGTTGGCGAGGCGATACTGAATCGGGCCGTCCTTCGGCGCGACCAGCGTGTTGTCGGTGATGTTTACCTGGATCAGGTCGGCGTTATGGGTGGCGGACTCCACCCCCGCCGTTGCGGCGGCGATCCGTGCCTCGGTCTCGTGGTAGGCGCCCATGGCGACGTTGAACTGGGATTGGCGCTGGTCCAGCACCTGGTGCGTCTCGTAGCCCTCGGCCGTCAGGGTGCGGGCGCGCTGCAGTTCCTGGGCGGCGAGCCTGGCCTGGCTGCCCATTTGGACCAGGTACGCCTGGTTCTGCGTGATGGACTGCCGGGCTTGGACGGTCTGCGCCTGCGCCTGCGCCAGTTGCGCCTCCAGGTCGCGGGTGTCCATGCGGGCGACGACCTGCCCGGCCCGCACCATGTCGCCCTCGTCGGCCAAGACCTGGACGATCCTGCCGGGGAACTTGGTGGCGATGTCTATCTCGTCGGCCTCAAGCCGCCCGTTGGAGAAGGCTATGCCCACGGGCAGGCCGGGCGCGCGATGCAGCCACCAGTAGGTGCCCCCGCCGGCCCCGCTGCCCAGCAGCAGGAGGGCTGCCGCCAGCTTGGGCCACCAGCGCCGCCGGGTCGGCGGCGGCGTGTCGGGGCCTGTGCTGGCGGGGACAGAAGTAGGCGCGGGACTGTTTTGGGTTGCGGCCTTCGCTGCTGGAACCACGGCTTGATCCGTCACCCGCGTCCTCCCCGGGCGAGACGCTTGCCCGGCCTGCACCCGGGGTGGGTCAGGGGGCGGGTCCGGACAGGGGCGGCCGAGGCGCGAGCGACAGGCCCAGCCGCTGCCATGCTGACCATCACAGGCCGCTGTTCCGCAGGTGCATGGGGCTACGCCGGGTCGGCAAGGGCTGACACCCGGACCAGCTTCTTGTTCACGAACTCTTGGATGCCCATGCCGGACAGCTCGCGGCCGTAGCCGGAGTCCTTGATGCCGCCGAACGGCAGGTCCGGCGTGGTCCAGGTCGGGTGGTTGACGAACATCATGCCGGTGTCCACACGGCTTGCGACCCGCTTGCCGCGGGCTACGTCGGCGGTGAACACGGACCCGCCCAGGCCGAAGTCGGAGTCGTTGGCCAACGCCACGGCCTCGTTCTCATCCCTGACGCGGAAGAACAGCGCGACGGGGCCGAAGAACTCCTCCCGGAAGGCCGGGTTGCCCGGCGCGATGCCGGCCAGGATCGTCGCCTCCATGAAGGCGCCGGGGCGGTCAATCCGGTGCCCACCCATCACCAGCGTGGCGCCGTGGGCCACGGCTTGGTCAACCTGCTTGATAAGGCCGAGCAGCGCCTGTTCGGTGGACAGCGGCCCGAGCGTGGTTGCGGGGTCCATGGGGTCGCCGGGCACCAGCTTGGCCAGCGCCGCCGTGAACATCTTCAGGAAGCGGTCGGCCAGGGCTTCGACGACGATGAACCGCTTGGCGGCGACGCAGCACTGGCCGGTGTTGTTCATCCGGCCCCACACTGCCCACTTCACCGTTGCGGCGAGATCGGCGTCCTCCAGCACGATGAAGGCATCGCTGCCGCCCAGCTCCATGGTGGACTTTTTGAGGTTGTGCCCGGCCCGTCCAGCGATGACGCGGCCGGCGCCGACGCTGCCCGTCAGCGCCACGCCCTTCACGCGGGGATCGTCTATGACGCGGCTGGCCTGGTCGTGGGAGATCACCAAGTTAGTGTAGGCGCCATCCGGCGCTCCGGCATCGCGCCAAAGCTGCGCGAACAGCGCCGCGCACTGCGGCACGCATTCCGCATGCTTCACCAGCACGACGTTGCCGGCCATCAGGTTCGGGGCGGCGAAGCGGGCAAGCTGGTAGTAGGGAAAGTTCCAGGGCTCGACGCCGAACAGGACGCCGAGCGGGCTGCTTTCGACATGCGCTTCGCCGCCGTGGGGGCTGAGCACCTCGGGCGCGAGGAAGCGTTCGGCGTTCTCGGCGTAGTAGTCCAGGATGTCCGCGCTGAGGTCCACCTTGCCGCGCGCCTCGGCGATCAGCTTGCCCATCTCCAGCGTCACGGCCCTGGCGAAGGTCTCCCGCCGCTCACGCAGGATGGCGGCGGCGCGCGCGGTCACCGCGGCACGGACGTCATACGAGGTGGCCCGCCACTCGGTGAAGCAGGCGGCGGCGGTGGCAAGCGCTGCCTCGAGCTGCGCGTCCGACAGCTCGGCAAAGGTTTGCAGCAGCTTGCCGGTGCTGGGGTCAATGCTCTGATAAGCCACGGGTGCGCTCCTTGCAGGGTCCGCTACCCGGCGGCACACGGAGTGTGCCGCCGTCCAGGACCGGATGTTGATGACGCAGACTACGGCGTGGGCGGGCGGGGCAGCAGGGTCGGGAACTACCTACAGGCGGTTTGCGCGGGCTCCCGTGGGATCAGGGCGTCGTCATCCGGTGCGGGAACGCCGGACACCGCCGCTGCCGCGGGCGGCCCTGCTATCTCTGCATCAGCTCGCGCCAGTCCTGCTCGTGCACCAGCACGCCGAACCGCTTGGCGGCGTCCTGGATGCGCCGCCAGGCCGCATCCCGCTCGGCGTCGCTCACGCCCTCGACCTGGCTGAAGCGTGCGATGGCGTTGCGGACGTGCCCAGCGTCTTCCAGCGGCTCCTTGCGCTGGGCCGCGAAGGCGAACTCCCGCCCTGCAAGGTCGTGCCGGCCTTGGCTGGTCAGCTTTGCCATGCCTTGCCGTCTTTTCTGAACAAGGCAGGGTGCGGGCTGACCATCCTGCGGCTGCGGCGCCCGCCGATCAGCCCGTTGATCAGGGTGGCCGCCGGTGCCTCGGACAGCCGGATCAGGACGATGCAGCCGACGACGCCACAGTGGGCGGCGGCCTTTGGGCACCGGCGGCACCAAGCGCGCGTTCGATGGCCTGCACCAGGTCCGCTTCCCGGAACGGCTTGCGCAGCAGCACGCTGCCGGGCACAGCTGCCTGGAACACGTCGCCGCTGATGAACAGGTGCGGGACCGGCCCAACCCGGCTGATGCGGTCCACGGCGGACACGCCGCTGCCGTCGGCAAGGGTCACGTCCGCGATCATCAGGTCCGGCTTGTGCCGGGCGGCCGCAGCCACGGCGCCGGCCTCCGTCGTCTCCAACGGACACACGTTGTAGCCCATGTTCGCAAGCAGCTCGGCCAGCAGCGCGCCAATCATGGCGTCGTCCTCCAACACGAGGACGCGCAGCGCTGTCACGTCGCTACGTCGTCGCCGGCACCGCCCTCGTTCACCCAGTCCTCGACCTGGTCGTGGGTTCCTGGGGCGGCAGGGACGCCAGGCCCGGCGGGGTAGGTCGGCGGCACCGCTGGCGCATCTTGGCCGGCCGGCGCCTGGGTGGGCACGATACGGTCTTTCGGCAGGGGAGCGGCGGGCGCCACGAGCCAAAGCCGCTGCTCCATGCCCGGGAGCGCGCGGCTGACCAGCATGGCGATGCTCGCATGGCCCGTCCCCGTCGCCTGGTCCAGGCACGACAGCAACTGCCAGCCCATCTCTGTCAGCCTCTCCGACACGGCCAGGATGTCCTGCCCGTCGTCAGCGGGGCTGGCAGGATAGGAGATCACGCAGGAGCGCTCCTTCGCCGCCTGGCTGGCGCCGTGCGCGACGACGAGCAGCCCGCGTTTGCGGGCAGCGGCCAGCCCTGGACCGTCCTCAACCCAGATCAGCGCGTTGGCGCCTGGCGGGTCCGTCCACTTCAGGCCGTTGGCGCCCGGTGCTGCGGAGGGCGGCATCCGTGCCTGCCCGTCGATCAGGTCGGCCAGGAGTCCGGCAGGGTACCCGGCCGTCTGTGCCTGGGTGGCCTGGGCTTGGATGGCCTGGCACGAAGTGCGGTGGATGGGCTGCATGGCCGGACCTCCAAGTTTTGGACCAAGGCAGGCACCGGTGGCGGGTTGAAGGTCAGGCTAACCCGGACGGGTGCGCGGATGATGCAGGGTAGGGCCAAAGTTTCGGGCGGCGGCAGGATCGGAAACTACCTATGCGTGCGCGTAACGCCTGTTTTAGCACTGATATATGTTCGATGTTGCACAATCAGTGGTAGTGTCGGCATTGTCAGTTTACGCCAGCCTAGCCGTCCCGCGTTGACGGTCCCGCTGCCAGGAGTGACCCCGGAATGCCGGACACCATGCTTCCCAAGGCGCCCCCGAAGGCCCAGCCGCTCCGGCCCCTGCCCGCCCGGCGCACCGCCGCGGCAGCCGATGGCGCCGCCTTCCCTGTGGTCGCGCTTGGCGCCTCGGCTGGCGGGCTGGAGGCGTGCATCAAGCTGCTGGACGCCTTGCCGGCCCAGACGGGCATGGCCTTCATCCTGGTCCAGCATCTGGACCCCACGCACCGCAGCCTGCTCGTGGAACTGCTGGCCGAGCACACCCGCCTGGCCGTGGTGCAGGCGGCGGACGGGATGCCGGTCGAGCCGGAGCACCTGTATGTCATCCCGCCCGGCGCCTACCTGTCCGTCCGTGCGGGTGCCCTGCGCCTGTCGCCGCCGGAGATGCGCGGCGGGGCGCCCCGCGGTGCCCGCCTGCCGTTCGACGTGCTGCTGCACGCGCTGGCGGAGGAATACGGGGCACGCGCGGCCTGCGTGGTGTTGTCGGGCAGCGGCACGGACGGCACCGCCGGGCTGCAGGCGGTGAATGCGGCGGGCGGGCGCGTGGTCGTGCAGGACCCGGCGGAGGCGGACTATGACGGCATGCCGCGCAGCGCCATCGCAACCGGCCTGGTGGACGCCGTGGCGCCAGCCGCTGGCATCCTTGCTGCGCTCTCGGCCAACGCCGCGGCGCACGCTGCCGAGACGCCCCCTGGGCCGGCGCCTGACGGGCCGTCATCCCCTGGGGGTATGCCTTCCGGGGAGGCGCCTCCTGGGGAGGCGCTTCTTGAGAGCGCGCCTGGCGCCGCGGCATCCGACCCGCTCTCCCAGGTGATCGCGCTGCTGCGCGCCCGCACCCGGCACGACTTCACGCCCTACAAGCCCGGCACGCTGGAGCGCCGCATCGAGCGCCGCATGGAGATGGCGTCGCTTGGCCGGAAGGGCATGGGCCGCTACTTGAATCTGCTGCGGCGCGACGCGGGCGAGCTGGACCTGCTGGCCAAGGACCTGCTGATCCACGTCACTAGCTTCTTCCGCGATCCGGCGGCCTATGCCTGCCTGGCGGAGACGGTCATCCCCGCCCTGCTGCACGGACGGCCTGCGGACCAGCCGCTGCGCATCTGGGTGGCCGGGTGCAGCACGGGCGAGGAGGCGTATTCCATCGTCATGCTGTTCCGCGAAGCGATGGCGGCTCAGAGAGGCGGAGCGGAGGATGCGGCCGGGGCCGAGGTCAAGCTGCAGGTGTTCGCCTCCGACGTGGACGCGGACGCGATGGCGGTGGCGCGGGAGGGCCTGTATCCCGCGGCGATTGCCGCGGAGGTGTCGCCGGAGCGCCTGGCGCGCTTCTTCTCCAAGGAGGACGGGCACGGCTACCGTGTGCTGCCGGAGCTGCGCGGCGCCGTGGTGTTCACGGTGCAGGACCTGCTGTCCGACCCGCCGTTCTCCCGCCTGGATCTCGTGTCCTGCCGCAACCTGATGATCTACTTGGGCGCGGAGGCGCAGGCCAAGGCCGCCACCCTGTTCCACTTCGCGCTCAAGGAAGGAGGCTTCCTGCTGCTGGGCAGCGCCGAGACGGTGAGCGAGGGGGATGGCCGGTTCCGGATGGCGCAGAAGTCGGCGCGGCTCTACCGCCATGTCGGCCCGAAGCGTCCCGGCGACCTCAGCTTCGCTGCCAGCGTCTCTGGCGCGGACGGGCTGCGGCCCGCCCGGACGGGCAGCGTCCCGGCGTCGTCCCGTCCGGCGGCGCTGGCCGAGCTGTGCCGGCAGACGGTGCTGGACCTGCATGCGCCGGCGGCGGTGCTGTGCGATGAGCGGCATGAATGCCTGTATCTGCTCGGGCCAACCGACCGCTACCTGCAGGTGCCGCCGGGTCAGGCGACGGCGGACTTCGTGACAATGGCGCGCGGGGCGGTGCGGACGCGGCTGCGGGCTGCGCTCGGCTAGTCGGCGCAGGTCGGCGCGCGCGTCACGGTCCCCGGCGGCCGGTTGCTCCGGGACGGCCACCAGGTCCCGTTCAACATAGACGTGCAGCCCTTGCAGCATGAGGGCGAGGCGCTGCTGCTGGTCTGCTTCGTGGATGCGCCGGTCCAGGCTCCGGAGCGGCGGACGGGGGCAGGGCGGGCGCATGGCGGCATGGCCGCCAGCCCGCCGGACGCGCCGCGCATTGCCGAGCTGGAGAGGGCATTGGAGGCGATGCGGGCCGAGCTGGAGGCCGGCAACCACGCCTTGGAGGCGTCCGCCGAGGACCAGCGCGCCGTCACCGAGGAGGCGCTGTCGGTCAACGAGGAGTATCAGTCCACCAACGAGGAGCTGCTGACCTCCAAGGAAGAGCTGCAATCCCTGAACGAGGAGCTGACGGCGCTGAACAGCCAATTGCAGGAGACCTTGGACCGGCAGCGCACCACCTCCGACGACCTGCAGAACATCCTGTACAGCACCGACGTGGCGACCTTGTTTCTGGACCGCGACCTCGGCATCCGCTTTTTCACGCCGGCCACCCGGGCGCTGTTCAACGTCATTCCCGGCGACATCGGCCGCCCGCTGGCGGACCTGCACTCCCTGGCCACCGACACCCTGCTGCCGGCCGACGCGCAGGCGGTGCTGCACGACCTGCAGCCGGTCGAGCGCGAGATCGAGACGCCGGGCGGCGCCTGGTTCCGCCGCCGCATCCTGCCCTACCGCACTGGAGGCGGCCGGGGGGGCGCCCCAGTTGGCAGCGTCGAGGGCGTGGTCATCACCTTCAACGACATCACCCGGCGCAAGCAGGCCGCGGCGGCGCTGGAGGAGGCGAAGCAGACCGCGGAGGCGGCGAACCTCGCCAAGTCGCGCTTCCTCGCTGCGGCCAGCCACGACCTGCGCCAGCCCTTGCAGACGCTGGCACTGCTGCAAGGGCTGCTGGCCCGGGCGGTGACGGGGACCGCCGGAGGGGCGGCCGGGGAGGCTAAGGCAGCCGGGCTGGTGCAGCGCATGGACGAGACCTTGGGCGCCATGTCGGGAATGCTCGACACGCTGCTCGACATCAACCAGATCGAGGCCGGCGTGGTCCAGGCCGAACTGGCCGATGTGCCGGTGGGCAGCCTGCTGGACCGGATGCGGGACGAGTTCACCTACCATGCCCAGGCGAAGGGCCTGGCGCTGCGGGTGATGCCCTGCACCGCCACCATCCGCACCGACCCGCGGCTGCTTGAGCAGATGCTGCGCAACTTGATCTCGAACGCGCTGAAGTATACCCGCACGGGCCGGGTGCTGGTGGGCTGCCGCAGGCACGCGGGAACCCTGTCCATCGAGGTCTGGGACACCGGCATCGGCATCCCCGCCGCCGAGCTGGGCGCCGTGTTCGACGAGTATCACCAGGTCGGCAATGAGGCGCGCGAGCGCGGCCGCGGCCTGGGCCTGGGGCTTTCCATCGTGCAGCGCCTGGGCAAGCTGCTGGGGCACCCGGTCCGGGTCCGCTCCCAGCCTGGCAGGGGGTCCGTGTTCATCGTGGACGCCCCGCTCATTCCGAGCCCGGCGCTGCCGCCCGGCGTGCCGGGGCATGGCGCCCAGAACGTTGCCGGGCACAGTGGCGGGCATACTGGTGGAAACGGAACAGGAAACGAGGTCCAACGCGCAGCATCCACCGCCAACCGGCGCACCGGCAGCATCCTGGTGATCGAGGATGACCCGGACCTGCGGGACCTGCTGCAGCAGATGCTCCAAGCCGATGGCCATGACGTCACAAGCGTGCCCGATGGGCCGGCGGCGGTGCAGGCCGTCCAGGGCGGCGCCCGGCCCGGCCTGGTGCTTGCCGACTACAACCTGCCTGGCGGCATGAACGGCTTGCAGGCCGTGGCCGCGCTGCGGCAGGCGGTGCGCGGCGCGTCCACCGGCATCCCGCCCGGTGCTGTCCCGGCTGCTGACACACCGGCTGCTGACATGCTGGGGGCTGATGCCTTTCCCGCCATTATCCTGACCGGCGACATCTCGGCCGCCACGCTGCACGCCATTGCGGGGCAGGGCTGCCTGCACCTCAGCAAGCCGGTCAAGCCGCACGGCTTGACGGCGGCCATCCAGGCCCTGCTTGCGGCTCCCCCCACCCCCAAGGTGGATGCGCCCAGCACGACAGCCCAGGATGGCCCTGTGATCTTCGTGGTGGATGATGACGCCGGCATACGAGCCGCGATCCGGGCGGTGCTGGAGGAGGAGGGCCACCTGGTCGAGGACTATGCAGGTGGCCAGGCGTTCCTCGCCGCATACGGTGCGGGCCGGCCGGGACGGGACGCCTGCCTCCTGGTGGATGCTGCCATGCCGGGCATGGATGGGCTGGAGGTGCTGCAGCGGCTGGCGGGCGCCGGGCATCACCTCCCGGCCATCGTCATCACCGGGCATGGCGACGTGCCCATGGCGGTACGCGCCATGAAGGCAGGAGCGCTGGATTTCGTCGAGAAGCCGGTCCGCGCACCGGATCTGCTGGCAGGCGTGGCGCTCGCGCTCGGCCAGTCGCACGACGCAGGTGCGCAGGCCGCGTGGCAGGCGGCAGCATCCGTCAGCATCGCCGGGCTGACCGCGCGGCAGCGGGACGTCATGGCGATGGTGCTTGCGGGACAGCCCAGCAAGAACATCGCCGCCGACCTCGGCATCAGCCAGCGCACGGTCGAGAACCATCGCGCCGCCATCATGCACAAGACCGGGATGCGGTCGTTGCCAGCGCTGGCCCGGCTCGCGCTGGCAGCAGGGAGTATCCCTCCGGGTTAGGGCAGCTCTACAGCTTGCCCGCGGTTGGGGTGCTGCTGTCCTGCCCGGCCATCGGCTTCACCGGCGACCCGGGCCTCAGCTTTTGCAACTGCCCGGTGATGACGCGCTCGCCTGCCTTGAGGCCGTCCGTGATGACAACCAGGTCGTCGTAGGTGTCGCCCAGCTTGACCACACGCTGCTCGGCCTTGTCGCCGTCGCCTACGATCATCAGGGTACGCCCGATCTGGCTTGCGCCGACGGCGTTCTGCGGCACCAGCAGCGCCCCGTCCCGGTCGCCCAGGTGCAGCCGCACCGTCACATACTGCCCCGGCAACAGAGCATGGTCGGGGTTGGCGATGGTGGCGCGGACCAGGATCGTGCCCGTCGTGCGGTCCACCTGGTTGTCAATGAACGTCAGCGGACCCGCGTGGTCCGGCGTGCCGGCGACCGAGACCGTGGCCTCGACGGGTGCGCGGGCCTGCACTCGGGTGATGAGGCCCAGGTTGGCTTCCGCCGGGTTGAAGCTGACGAAGATCGGGTCAAGCTGCACCAGGGTGTTCAAGGTGGCCCCGGCGACGCTGATAAGGCTGCCCTCGAACACCTGGCTGCGGCTGATGCGCCCGGCGAAGGGTGCGCGTATCTCGGTCCGGCTGAGGTTCAGCGCCGCCGCCTGCATCGCCGCGGTATTGGTGGCCACGCTGGCCTGGCCCTGCTGAAAGGTGCTGTTGGCCTGGTCCGATGTGTCGCGGGACACCCAGCCATCGCGCGCCAGGACCTGGTTGCGCCCCTGGCTGACCCGCGAGTAGCTCAGGCTGGCGACAGACTGGTCGCGCTGTCCCTGCGCCTGGGCGAGCGATGCCTGATAGTCTCTGGGGTCTATCCGGTACAGCAGCGCACCGGCTGTTACGTCCGCCCCGTCCGGCGTGTCCTGCTTGAGCAGGTAGCCGGTGACGCGGGCCTGGATGGCGACGGACTGCAGGGCTTCGGTTGCGGCGGGGAAGCTGCGGTAAACCGGCACGGTGCGCTGCACGACGGTCATCACCGGGACCGGCATCGGCGGCTGCGCCTGCGCTTGCGGCTGCGGACGGCCGCGGAACCACCACCAGGCTCCGCCCGCGCTGGCGGCCAGGATAAGCAGGACAAGCAGCGCGGCCCAGCGGCCCCGATGCCCTCTGGCGGGCGGGGGTGCCGTGTCCGCTGGTGGCGGGGCCGGGTGCAGGTCGGGCATGTTCGCGTCGGGCATGGGGCTACTCCGCTGGTTGCGCCGCGGCGTTGGGGCCTGGCGCCGTGCCGGGCCGCCGCCGATCCCGCAGCCACTCGATGGCGACGTAGAACACCGGCGTGAACAGGAGGCCGAGCACGGTGGAGGCCAGCATCCCGCCGAACACCACCGTGCCCAGCGACTGCCGGCTCGCGGCCCCGGCGCCACTGGCGACCACCAGCGGCGACACGCCCAGGATGAAGGCCAGCGCCGTCATCAGGATCGGGCGCAGCCGCAGCTTCGCCGCCTGCATGGCGGCGTCCAGCACCCCGCTGCCCCGCTCCCGCAGCTCCTTGGCGAATTCGACGATCAGGATGGCGTTCTTGGCCGACAGGCCGATCAGCATGACCAGGCCGATCTCGCCATAGACATCAAGCTCTATGCCGCCCAGCCACAGCGCGAGCATGGCGCCGAACAGGCCGAACGGCACCGACAGCAGCACCATGGGCGGCATAGACCAGCTCTCGTACTGCGCGGCGAGCGATAGGAACACGAACACGAACGCCAGCCCGAACACGAGCACCGCGACCGACCCGGCCTTGTTCTGCTGATAAACCACGCCCGTCCACTCAAACCCGAAGCCCTCCGGCAGCGCGGTGGCAGCCGCGCGCTGCATCGCGGCAGCCGCCTGGCCGGAGCTGGCCCCGGCCGCAGGTCCGCCGCTGATCTGCGCCGACCCATAGAGGTTGTAGTGCGGCACCGTCGCTGGTCCGGTGGACGGCTGCAGCTTGCCCACCGCATCGAGCGGCAGCAGGCCGCCGGTCACGGTGCGGACGAAGATTTGCGCGAAGTCCAGCGGGCTGTTCCGCGCATCGCCCTCCGCCTGCACGATCACGCGGAACGTGCGTCCGAACAGGTTGAAGTCGTTGACGTACAGGGATCCCAGGAAGACCTGCATGGTGTTGAACACGTCGGACAGGCTCAAGCCAAGCTGCTTCGCCTTCACGCGGTCGAGCACGAATTCAAGCTGCGGGGTCAGGGTGCTGAACGTCGTCAGCAGTTGCTGGCCGTCCAGCTCCGGCTGCTTGCGCGCCTCCGCCAGGAGCGCCTGCGTGGCAGCGTCGAGCTGCTTGGCGCCCTTGCCTCCCAGGTCCTCGACCTCGAACTCGAAACCGCCGGTCGTGCCCAGGCCCGGGATGGCCGGCGGGTCGAAGCTGAGTGCGATAGCGGCAGGCAGGCCCAGCAGCTTGGGCTTCAGCGCGGCGACGATGCTCTGCGCCGAATGTTCCTTGCCGGACCGCTCCCCCCAGGGCTTCAGGATGGCGAACGCGGCGGCGGAGTTGGACTGCTGCGAGTTGGTCAGGAAGTCCAGCCCGGTGACGGCAACGACGACGTCCACCTCCGGCCGTTCCTCCACGATGTGGCGGACCTGGCGCACGACCTCCTCCGTCCGTCCAAGCGCCGAGCCGCCGGGAAGCTGGATGATGATGAAGAAGTAGCCCTGGTCCTCGACCGGCACGAAGGAGGACGGGATGCTGCGGGACAGCCAATAGGTGCCGCCGACCGTCCCCGCCAGCAGCAGGAACATGACCGGCCACAGCCGGGCGGTGATGCGGACCCCGTTGGAATACTTGTCCGCCAGCCAGCCGAACCCCTGGTCGAACTTGCGGAACGCCCAGGCCGGCTCGCCGGACTTGGGCTGCAGCAGGATGGCGCAAAGCGCCGGGCTGAGCGTGAGGGAGTTGAAGGCGGACAGCGCGACCGAGATGGCGATGGTCAGCGCGAACTGCCGGTATAGCTGCCCGGTGATGCCCGGCAGGAACGCCACGGGCACGAACACCGCCATCAGCACCGCCGTGGTGGCGATGATGGGGCCTGTCACCTCGCCCATCGCCGCCTTCGCGGCCTCTGGCGGCGTCTTGCCACCGTCAATCTGCCGCTTGACGTTCTCGACCACGACGATGGCGTCGTCCACCACCAGCCCGATGGCCAGCACCAGGCCGAGCAGGCTGACGGTGTTGATGGAGAACCCGGCGACCTTCATCACCCCCAGCGTGCCGATGAGGGACACGGGGATGGAGACGGCGGGGATCAGGATCGCCCGCCAGGATTGGAGGAACACGAACACCACAATGAACACCAGCGCCATCGCCTCGCCCAGGGTGATCACCACCTCCGTCAGCGAGGCGGAGACGAACATCGTCGTGTCATACTTGATCTGGTAGGCGATGCCCGGCGGGAAGAGCGGCTTCAGCTCCTCCATCTTGGCCCGGACCGCCTTGTCGAGGGCGAGGGCGTTGGCGCCGGGAAGCTGGTAGATCGCCAGCATGACGGTCGGCTCGCCGCCGATCGAAGCATTGGAGTTGTAGCTTTGTGCGCCCAGCTCCACCCGGCCGAGGTCGCGCATCTGCACCATGGCGCTGCTTCTGTTACCGGCGCGCACGACGATGTCCTCGAACTGCTTGGCATCGGCCAGGCGGCCCAGGGTGTTGATCTGCAGCTCGAACGCCTGGCCTGCCGGAACCGGCGCCTGGCCGAGCTTTCCGGCCGCGACCTGTAGGTTCTGCTCCTGGATGGCTGCCTGCACATCCGCCGCTGTCACGCCAAGCTGGGCGAGGCGGTTCGGGTCGAGCCAGATCCGCATGGAGTAGCGCTTCTCGCCGAAGATCGTCACGTCGCCGGCGCCGGGCAGGCGCTTTATGGGGTCCACGAGCTGCAGGTAGGCGTAGTTGCTGAGGCCGATGGCGTCCACGGACTTGTCCGGGGAGACCAGGTTCACCAGCAGGGTGAAGTTCGGCTGCTTCTTCTGGACTGTGATGCCGCCTAGGTTGACGACCGCTGGCAACTGGGCGCTGGCCTGGGACACCCGGTTCTGCACGTCCACGGCGGCGATGTTCACGTCGTAGCCGACATCGAAGGTGACGGTGATGGTGGAGCTGCCGTCGTTAGCGCTGACGGAGGAGATGTAGGACATACCCTGCACGCCGTTGATCTGCTGCTCCAGCGGCGTGGTGACGGTGTCGGCCACGGTCTGGGCGCTGGCACCAGCATAAATGGCACTGACCACGACCTGCGGCGGCGCGATCTCCGGGAATTGCGCGACCGGCAACAGAAGGTATCCGATGGCGCCGGCAAGCACCATGACGATGGCGACGACCGAGGCGAAGATCGGCCGGGTGATGAAGAAGTTTACCACCTACGGCTGCTGCTCCGGCAGATGATGCCTGGGCGGACAGGATGGGGCAGGGGCGGAGCCGGCCAGCTCTGCACGCCACGACGCCCGATGCATGTTCCGATGTTTCATTTGTTCCTTTGTTTTTTGGGGTCGCGCTGCATGGGGTCTGCCAGGACGTCTTGGGCATGGCGTGACAGGTGGTCGCCAATTTGCCCGACCGCCCGGTCGTCTCTGCGGACACTCCCGAGTCCAGTCAGCCGCACATCGTTTGGCGCCCCTATCCCGCCCTGGCGGCCGCCTCGGCTTTGGCGTGCGGTCATGTCCATGGCTGATTGCCTCCTACTAAACCGGGGTGGATCAGACGCTGGTGTGAAGTGCTGGCTTGGGTGAGGGGCAACGTGCCGGTCCGAGGCCACCGCAAGTCGCAGGATGCCTGGGCGGACCGGTGCAGGGGAGGTTCGGAAACTACCTACTCCCCTGGTGGCAAGGCTGTCCTGGTGCCCAGCGCTTGTCCGAACCCTTCAGCAAGCCGGTTCAAGGCGACCAACACCAAGAGTGGTTGCCCATTGCTGCTGGCCTGGCAGCCCGCCATGCGGCTGCCAGGCACAGCAAGCCCCTGGATTATGGCACTGAGGGCTGGATTGCGGTTCGTAGCCGTTCTGCAATGGGAGGGTCCGGAATCCAAGGACAACTCACAGCCAACCTCAACGCGATGCCGTGGGTATATTCCGCTGGCAAACCAGGGCTGGAAGGACAGCCACGATTCCATCTTCCATGCCGACGGCGCCTTGGCAGCCGGGCCGATCGCGCTGGCCGAGGTGCAGGGTTACGTCTATGCCGCGCGCCGGGCAGCGGCCGAGATCGCGCGGCGGTTGGGCTTTGGCGCCGAGGCGGAAGCCTTTGATGCGCGCGCTGCCGCCCTGCGGGTGGCGTTCGAGGCAGCGTTCTGGTGCGAGGGCATCGGCATCTACGCCCTGGCGTTGGATGGACAGAAGCGGCCCTGCAGGGTGCGCGCGTCCAATGCCGGCCACCTGTTGCTGACTGGGATCGCGGCACCGGGGCATGGAAAGCAGGTCGCGGCGCAACTGATGTCCCGCCCCTTCTTTAGTGGCTGGGGCGTGCGGACCCTGGCGCTGGGGGAGGCGCGTTACAATCCCATGAGCTACCACAACGGATCGGTCTGGCCGCATGACAACGCGATGATTGCAAGGGGCATGGTGCGCTACGGCTGCCGGGCGGAAGCGGCGCGGGTGTTCGGCGCAATGTTCGGCGCCTGTCAGGCCAACGAGCTGCGCCGGCTGCCAGAGCTGTTCTGCGGCTTCCCGCGGCGCCGGGCGCAGGCGCCGACCGACTACCCGGTCGCGTGCGCCCCACAGGCTTGGGCGGCAACGGCCTTGTTGGGCATGCTGCAGGCCTGCCTGGGGCTGAGCTTCGATCCGGCACGCTGCCTTGTGCGCTTCACCCAGCCGATCCTGCCGGAAAGTCTGGACGAGGTGACGCTGCTCAACCTCGAAGTCGGCGGCGCCTGCATCAGCGTCCGGTTGCGCCGCGTCGGCGACGAGGTGGCGATGAACGTACTCGGCCGCACCGGGGACATCCAAGCGGTGCTGATCAGTTGAGTTGGAAGCCGAGGCTCGTGCCCCCGCGGGTTTTGCGGTTCGCCTGCAGGTTGAAGCCCAGACGGCGCAGCAAGCATCCGGCTAGTTTTTGACCGGCGATGAAGCCGCGCCCGGCCAGCGCACGGGCGAGATGACGCTGGCTTTTGCTCACCCAAAGCAGCGCCGCCTCGGAGCCGCCATGGATCGCCGGTTGCACAAGACCGGTCAGCGCTTCCAGCAACCCTGGCTCCGTCTCGGCCTTCAGCTTGCGTCCGCCGCCGGCGCGACGATGCACTCTCCGCGCACCGCAACTCCGCAAGCCCGCGGCTAATCATGCTGCGCGCAACGACAGGGTGCCACAGGTCGGGCAGGCGCTCCGAAAACATCTGGCGGCTGCAAGCGGCGTTGCGGCTACAGAACCGGCGCACGTTCAGGCTGACGCAAACCTTGCAGTCAAGTAAGGGAAGGTCTGCAGGCTCGCGCCGGTTGCGGCTCTGCACGGCCCAGTTTAACCGCCTGAGCCCAGGGCAGCAATTTCCAGGCCTGATGCCCAGGGGCAGTGATGTGCAAGACATCCGGTGCAGGCGCGATCTCTTCGACGCGGCAGCCCGGCATGGGAAAAGAGGCTGTTATGGCCCATGCAATGGCGGAACGCACCGGCTGCACCAACCATCTTTCACCCCCGTCACGGTCCACGCAAAGTGCGGAAGAGTCCCTCCGCTGCACAGCACGCCAAGCCCGAGAAAACCGCCGCAATAGGGAACGGCGAGCCCATTCGGCATCATAACGAAACATGACTCGCCGCGCACCGGTTGCGGGCACTACTGCCAAGGCACGACCGGATCAGATTGGCTGACCCAAACGGCCGAGAGGGCGCGTCGAGGATGACTATGTGCCGCCTGAGCAAGCGTTGCGATCCGGTTTCGGCTGGTTACAATATTCCCGCAAGTCGCGCTGCAAGCGCCGCCGCTGTGCCGCGGGCAGAGCAGACTCCGGCCAACACGGCTTTCGATCCGGCCACTCCAGACAGGTACGCTTCTGTGTCGGAACGGGCGGCAACGCTGCCGGGCTGGTCCCGGGGACGGCCGGAGTGGCCGCTGCCCGCACTCACACGGGGCATCAGCGGCGTCTTGACCAGTCCTGGTCGGGGCGGCGTTGCCGACAGGTGGCGGACGTCCTTGGTTGCCTTGTTCCCAGCCCTCCATGATCGCCGCGTCCAACCCGCCTCGGCTGCAGGCTGATGCCCGGTCCGCGGGTCCTGTTCGTCAACCACATCAGCACCGGCGCGGGCGCCGAGCTGGTTCTGCTGGACCTGGTGCAGGCCTGGGCAGGGGCCTCGGCCTACCTGTTCGAGGAGGGACCGCTGAACGACGGCATGCGGAACCGCGGGGTGCATGTCCAGGTGGCGCGCTGGGGCGGCGGCCTGGCAAGTGTCCGGCGGGACAGCAGCTTGCTGCGGGCAGTGCCGCTTGCAGGCCGGCTGGCGGCGATCACACTCGGGCTGGCATGGGCTGCGCGCCGGCACGACGTGATCTACGCGAACTCGCAAAAGGCATTCGTCCTCGCGTCAGCCGCGGCGGTCCTGGCCCGGCGTCCGCTCATTTGGCATCTGCACGACATCATCAGCTCCGAGCATTTCGGCCAGGGACAGCGCCGGCTTCAGGTCGGGCTGGCCAACCGCTGCGCAGCGCGGGTGATCGTCCCCTCGGAAGTCGCAGCGGCGGCGTTCACGGCGGCGGGCGGCCGCGAGGGGCTGGTGCACGTGATCCCGAACGGCATTGACCTGGTGCGGGACCCGCTGCCGCCGCAAGCGCTGCGCAAGCAGCTTGGGCTGCCGTCCGGGCCGCTGATCGGGGTGTTCAGCCGCCTTGCGCCCTGGAAGGGCCAGCATGTCGTGCTGCAAGCCCTGGCCCGCCTTCCCGGCGTGCGCTGCATCCTGGCCGGGGACGCCCTGTTCGGTGAACATGCCTATGCGCGCACCCTGCACGAGCTGGCACGCGACCTCGGCATCGCCGACCGGGTGCAGTTCCTGGGCCAGCGCTCCGATGTGCCCCGGCTGATGCAGGCGTGCGACGCCGTGATCCACCCTTCGGTTGATCCGGAGCCGTTCGGCCGCACGCTGATCGAAGCTATGCTGATGCGGGTGCCGTTGATCGCCAGCGACACCGGTGCTCCGTCCGAAATCCTGAAGGGCGGTGCGGCGGGAACGCTGGTTCCACCGGGGGATGTTTCCGCCCTCGTGGCAGCAGTGGCCGCCGTGCTGGCGAACCCTTTGGGAGCGGCGGCGCAGTTGGATCGTGCGGAAGCGCGGGCGCAGTCGCAGTATGGCGTCGTCGCCATGCGCACAGGGACAGTGGACCTGATCGGGCGCGTCGTCGCCGAGGCCCGGACCGGGGCTACCGCTGTTCGGCGCGCGGAGGCCTGAGCCTCCCGGGACAGCCGGGCCACGGCGTTCAGGGGTCTGCGTCACTCTGAGGCCTCGCTCCCGCAGCAGTCTGGCTGGCTCGGTCCGTGCTGGCGGACCGCCAGGCCCGCCCAGAGGACAACTCGCCGTTCCGACGCCCGTGTGCGACAGAAGCGGCTGGCGTCGTGCGGCTTGACCGATTTGCGCCTAAACCGGACGCAAACCGGTCTAGTTTTTTGTCTGTAAGCAGAGACTTGCAGCAGGGTCCGGTCGCTGCGTAGAGGGACCTGACCGCTATCCGCTATCGGGACCACGCCATTCCCGTGTTCCCTAGAATACAAAGGCGTTGACCGAAGGCAGGTGTTGGTATGGGATGCTGTTACGCAACACGCCGGCCATGCGGGTCTATGATCCCCTAGGGAACCGTGGGCCGGGCGGGCTTTGCAGGTGTCCCGCTTTTTGGCCAACGGTCCCGGCGCGCTGGTGATCCCGCCGAGTAGGGTCAAGGATGGTGCAGCCGCAGAGCCCGGGACCTTTGGCCTGACCACACTGGCGAAGCACCCACGATGCTTCGCCGCAACGGAGGACGCGGAATGAAGATGACGACCAGGGCGGCCGCTTTGTTCCTGTCCGGTGCGGCCCTCCTCGCACCTCCAGCCCTGGCGGCGGACACGACGCTCATCATCGAAAGCTGGCGCAACGACGACCTGCAGATCTGGCAGGAGAAGATTATCCCCGCCTTCGAGAAGACCCACCCCGGCATCAAGCTCAATTTCCAGCCGACGGCGCCCAAAGAATACAATGCCGCGCTGAACTCGAAGCTCGACGCCGGCACTGCGGGCGACATCATCGCCTGCCGCCCGTTCGACGCCTCGCTGGAGCTGTTCAAGAAGGGGCAGTTGGCCAGCGTCAATGCCATCCCCGGCATGGACAACTTCACCGCCGTGTCGAAGGCCGGCTGGTCCACCGACGACGGCCAGACCGCCTACTGCGTGCCGGCCGCGGCGGTGCTGCACGGCTTCATCTACAACCAGGACGCGTTCGCCAAGGCCGGCATCGCCCAGCCGCCCAAGACGGGTGCGGAGTTCTTCGCCGACCTCGACAAGCTCAAGAAGGACGGCACCTATGTGCCGCTCGCCATGGGCACCCCCGACCAGTGGGAGGCGGCGACCATGGGCTTCCAGAACATCGGCCCGAACTACTGGCACGGCGAGGACGGGCGCAAGGCGTTGATCGCCGGCACGGCGAAGCTGACCGACCCGGCATTTGTCGCGCCGCTGCAGGAACTGGCCAAGTGGGGGGCGTATCTGGGCGATGGCTACAAGGCGCAGTCCTATCCGGACAGCCAGAACCTGTTCACCCTGGGCCGGGCGGCGATCTATCCCGCAGGCTCCTGGGAGATTGCGCAGTTCGAAAGCCAGGCAGGGTTCAAGATGGGCGCGTTCCCGCCGCCGGTGCCGAAGGCGGGCGATCCCTGCTATGTGTCCGACCACCCCGACATCGCCTTCGGCATGAACGTCCATGGCAAGAACGCCGACGCGGCTAAGGCATTCCTGGCATGGGTGGCGTCGCCGGAGTTCGCCAAGGTGTATTCGGACTCGCTGCCGGGCTTCTACACCATGCAGACGCAGCCGGTGCCGGTCACGGATTCGCTGGCCCGACAATTCCTGGCGTTCCGCCAGGAGTGCAAGTCCACCATGCGCTCGACCTACCAGATGCTGTCGCGCGGCACGCCGAACCTTGAGAACGAGGTTTGGGTCGAGTCGGCCAACGTGATCAACGGCACCGAGACGCCGGAGCAGGCGGCGCAGAAGCTGCAGAAGGGCCTGGATAGCCGGTACAAGCCGGGAAAGTAGCCGCCGGCAGCGCGTCCGCCGCCGGAACGGGCGCCGTGCGGTCCGGAGATGCCAGGTCGGGGCATGGCAAGGGTGGCGCCGCGCATGGCCGGGGTTGAGCGGCTCGCGGCCGATGCTCCCCTGCTGCCGGTCGCGGCGGCAAGCGAGGCGGTGCCGGCCCGTGCCCGGCGCTGGCATATTGCCGTGTTCCTGGCGCCGGCCTTGCTGGTCTATACCGCCCTGATGATCGTGCCGTTGGCCGACACGCTGCGGCTCGCGCTGTATCGCAGCGTCGAGCACGCGCCGGTGTTCGTCGGCCTCGACAATTTCCGCGTGCTGCTGGCCGATCCCCGGTGGTCAGAGCACTTTTGGGCGGCACTGCGCCACAATTTCTACTTCTTCGCCTTCCACATCCTGCTGCAGAACCCGGTTGGGATCGCGCTCGCGGCGCTGCTGTCGCTGCCCCGGCTGCGCGGCGCGGCGTTCTACCGGACGGCGTTCTTCCTGCCGACCATGCTGTCCCTCGTGGTCGTCGGCTTCACCTGGAAGCTGATCCTCAGCCCGCTCTGGGGCGTGGCGCCGTCGCTGCTGGGCGCAGTCGGGCTGCGCGGCTGGTTCCACCCGTGGCTGGGGCAGGAGGCAACCGCGCTCACCACGCTCGCCCTGATCTCCGTGTGGCAATACGTGGGTATCCCCATGATGCTAATCTACGCGGCGATGCTGGCCATCCCGCATGAGCTGATCGAGGCCGCGGAGATTGATGGGATCACCGGCTTCGCGCAGTTCTGGAAGATCAAGCTGCCGCTGATCTGGCCGACGATCGGCATCTGTTCCATCCTGACCTTCGTCGGCAACTTCAACGCCTTCGACCTGATCTACACGGTCAACGGCGCGAATGCCGGGCCGAACTTCGCCACCGACATCCTGGGCACGTTCCTGTTCCGCACGTTCTTCGGCAACCAGCTGCAGCTTGGCGACCCCAACATGGGCGCGGCCATCGCGACGATGATGTTCCTGATCATCCTGGCGGGGGTGTCGGCCTACCTGTTCGGCATCCAGTCGCGGATGCGGCGCTACCAGCTGTGAGCGGGCAACTGTGAGCGGGACATGGCGCCAGGCGCGCGCCCTGCCGCTGGGCAGGAGTGCGGTCCACCTGGTGCTGCTGCTGTATGCTGCGCTCTGCCTCGGGCCGGTGCTGCTCGTGGTGATGAACTCGGTCAAGTCCCGGGCGGGCATCTTCGGGGCGCCGCTAAGCCTGCCGGGGCCTGCGACGTTCGATCTTATTGGCTACCGGACGGTGCTGGGGCAGGGCGCGTTCCTGCGCTATTTCGGCAACAGCCTGATCGTGACGGTGGGGTCGCTGGCGGCAGTGCTGCTGTTCGGCGCCATGGCGGCCTTCGCGCTGAGTGAATACCGGTTCCGTGGCAACCGCCTGCTTGGGCTGTTCCTGGCGCTCGGCATCATGGTGCCGATCCGGCTGGGGACGGTGGCGATCCTCAACATGATGGTCGCGGCCAACTTGGTGAACACGCACCTGGCACTGATCCTGATCTACACGGCGCAGGGCCTGCCCATCGCCGTATTCATCCTCGGCGAGTTTATGCAGGGGGTGTCGAAGGACCTGAGGGATGCCGGGCGCATAGACGGGCTGTCGGAATACACGATTTTCTTCCGCCTCGTCCTGCCGCTGGTGCGCCCGGCGGTCGCGACGGTCGCCCTGTTCACCATGATCCCGATCTGGAACGACCTATGGTTCCCGCTGATCGTGGCGCCGGGCGAGGCGACCCGGACGGTGACCCTCGGCGCCCAGGCGTTCATCGGCCAGTTCGTCACCAACTGGAACGCCGTGCTGGCCGCGCTGACCCTGGCGGTGCTGCCGGTGCTGGTGCTGTATCTGCTGTTCTCCCGCCAACTGATCCGCGGCATCACCGCCGGGGCGGTGAAGTGACACCGTTGCGCACGCTGGTCGTTGGCCTGGGCCAAATGGGGCTGAGCCATGCGCTGGCCTACCACCGCAACCCCGGCTTCGAGATCGTCGGCCTCGTCAACCGCTCGCCCGTCGCCCTGCCGGAGGAGCTGCGGGGCTATCCCGTCCTGCCGGGCTTCGAGGACGGGCTGGCGTTGCGGCCCGCGCTGGTGTCGGTGAACACCTACACCGACAGCCACGCCGCCTACGCCATTGCCGCCATGGAGGCCGGCGCCAACGTGTTCGTGGAAAAGCCGCTCGCGCCCACCGTTGCGGAGGCCGAGCGCGTCGTGGCCGCGGCCCGGCGCACCGGGCGCAAGCTGGTGGTCGGCTACATCCTGCGCCACCATCCCAGTTGGATCGAGTTCATCCGCCAAGCCCGGCAGCTCGGCCCGCCCTTCGTGATGCGGATGAACCTGAACCAGCAGTCCTCCGGCGCCACCTGGGCTATCCACAAGCGGCTGATGGACAGCACCAGCCCGGTCGTGGACTGCGGCGTCCACTACCTCGACGTGATGCTGCAGATCACCGACAGCCAGCCGGTGCAGGTCCGCGGCATGGGGGTGCGGCTGTCGCCGGAGGTCGCGCCGGACCAGGTGAACTACGGGCACCTGCAGGTGCTGTTCGAGGACGGGTCGGTCGGCTGGTATGAAGCCGGCTGGGGACCGATGATCTCTGAGACCGCCTACTTCGTGAAGGACGTGATGGGGCCGAAGGGGTCGGCCTCGATCATCATAAACGAAGCCGCCGGCTCGGCGGACGTGGAGACGCACACCAAGACCGCGCGCATCCGCCTGCATCGCGCGGACACCGGGCCGGACGGGGCGTTCCTGGCCGCGGACGAGATGCTGTCCATGGCCGACGAGCCGGGTCACCAGGCGCTGTGCGAGCGGGAGCAGGCGTTCGTGCTCGATGCCATCCGCAACGACCGGGACCTGGGCCGCCACATGGAGGATGCCGTCCGTTCGCTCGCCGTGGTGCTCGCGGCGGACCGCTCCATGCGCGAGCGCCGTGCGATTGACCTGTGAGGACCGGTGCATGGGGTCGCTGACGCTTTCGGCCGTACGCAAGAGCTTCGGCGCGGTTGACGTGCTGAAGGGTGTGGAGCTTGAGGTGGCCGCCGGCGAGTTCGTGGTGTTCGTCGGCCCCTCCGGCTGCGGCAAGTCAACGCTGCTGCGCATCATCGCCGGGTTGGACGAGCAGACCTCCGGCGACGTGCGGATTGACGGGCGGCTGATGAACGGCGTGCCGCCGGCCAAGCGGGGCATTGCCATGGTGTTCCAAAGCTACGCGCTTTATCCGCACCTGACGGTGGCCCGGAACATGGGCCTCGCCCTGCAGCAGGAGGGCGTGGCGGCGGCGGACATCAAGCGCCGGGTTGCGGTGGCGTCCGGGCTGCTGCGGCTCGATGCCCTGCTGGACCGGCGTCCGGCGGAGCTGTCGGGCGGGCAGCGGCAGCGGGTGGCCATCGGCCGGGCCATCGTGCGCCAGCCCAGCCTGTTCCTGTTCGACGAGCCGCTGTCCAACCTCGACGCCGCACTGCGTGCGGGTACGCGGATTGAGATCGCCAAGCTGCACCGGCAGCTCGGGGCGACGATGGTGTATGTCACGCATGACCAGGTCGAGGCCATGACGCTTGCCGACAAGATGGTGGTGATGAACGGCGGCGCGGTGGAGCAGGCCGGGCGTCCGCTGGAACTGTATGCGCGTCCGGCCAACCTGTTCGTGGCGGGCTTCATCGGTTCGCCGACGATGAACTTCATTGGCGGAGAGGCGGCGGCGCGGGTGGGCGCCGCGACGGTCGGGGTGCGTCCGGAGCACCTGGACGTGGCCGGGGAGGGTGCCTGGACCGGCGCCGTGTCGCACGCCGAGCACCTTGGCGCCGACACGATGCTGTATGTCGAGGTGCCGGGGGTTGGGATGCTGACGGCGCGGGTTCCAGGTGAGGTTAGCCACGATGTCGGCGACCGGGTTGGGCTTACGCCGCGGGATGGACGGGTTCATCGCTTCGACGGCAGCGGCAATGCCATGGCGGGCTGACTTGCTGCGCCTTTGAATACTATGGTGGCGGCGCGGCCTTGCTGGCGCCGTGGCCCGCTTTCCCCAGCCGGGCCGCCGCGTCCGGGTTTAACGCACCATCCGGCATCTGCCCTCTCGCCAGCGCCTCCACCTGCCGGACCGTGTCAAACGCCTGGTGTTCCGCCGCCTCCGGCGTCAGCCCGGCGATATGCGGCGTCGCGATCACGTCCGGGCGGCCTGACAGCATGATGGACGGCTTCTGATCCTGCGCACGGCCCACATCCAGCGCGGCGCCACCTAGATGCCCGGCATCCAGCGCGTCCCGCAACCCCGCCTCGTCCACCAGCCCGCCGCGGGACAGGTTGATGAAGAAGGCGCCGCGCCTCATGCGGGCAAAGGCCGCGGCGTCCATCAGGTTCTCGGTCTCGGCGGTGGCCAGCGCCAGGCAGACCACGAAGTCCGAACCGGCCAGAACGTCCTGCAGCGAGACCTGCCGCATTCCCGGGCCGTCCGCAACGGCATAGGGATCGGCCACCAGCACCTGCATGTCGAGCGCCGCGGCCAGCGCTGCCAGCCGCCGGCCAATCGCACCATAGCCGATGATCCCCAGCGTCGCGCCCGCCAACTGCCGGCCCATCCGCGGCACCGGGTCCAGCCCGGCGCGATAGTCCACCACGGCGCGCGACACGTTGCGGCCGAGGTCCACCATGAAGCCCAGCGCCAGTTCTGCCACCGCCGGCACGAAGCCCGGCGTCGCCCGCGTCACCAGCACGCCGTGCCGCGACGCGGCCTCCACGTCAATCGTGCTGACATCCACCGCCACCCGGCATACCGCAACCAGGCCAGGCAAGGCGGCGAACACCGCCGCCGGCACCGGCACCTGGCGGTCGGCGACGATCACGTCCACCCCGGCCGCCGCCTCCACCAACACGTCCGTGCTGTCCAGCACCCGGCCATGCGGGTTCAGACGCACCTCGCCATGCCCGCGCAGGGCGGCCAGGGCGCGGTCGCCGTAGTAGTTGGCAAGCATGTGCGGCGTGTGGGTCAGCAGGATGCGGAGCATGGCGGCAGACTGGCAGAGATGCCGGTTGAACGCACGCGATGCCCGCCGCTGCGCACGCTGACGGGGGTGCTGCGACTGCTGGCCATCATCTTCGGCGGGCGCCTGGAGTCGTACGGTGCTTGCCTGATTGGGAATGTGCCGATCAAGGCGACGGTGAAGCCGATGCTGGCCTACCTGTCTCTGCTGATCCTGTGCCTGTTGGTGTTCGCCTTTGTACCGGCGCTGATACCTGGCTGCCTCGTCTTGCACGATACTGAGCCTGGCCACTTCCCGGCGACAGATAAATGGCTGCCAGACCCGCGGACGTTGTATTGGCATCAAAATGCAACGATGCTTGCATTGCAAGACCGGATGAGCCGGCAATGCGCAGGAACGGGGAGGACATCATGAAGATCAGTGCATCGGTCGTGCTGCTGGGCGGCGTCATGCTGACGCAGGCGGCGCAGGGGCAGGCGCCAGCGCCGGCCAACCTCTTGGACGCCATTCCGGACAAGATGCCGTTCGATGTGCCGTACGGGCCGCCAATCTCGTTGGACCGGGCGCAGTCGGTGATCGCCGCTGCGGCGACCGAGGCGAAGAAGCGCGACTGGAAGCTGAACATCGCCGTAGCGGACTCAGGCGGGAACCTGGTGGCGTTCGCGCGGATGGACGGGGCGCAGCTCGCGTCCGTGAGCATTTCCGAGCACAAGGCGCGGGCGGCGGCGACGTTCCGGCGGGAGACGAAGGCATATGAGAGCGGGATGCAGTCGGGGCTGGTTTACCAGTTGTCGCTGGATGGCGTGATCGGGTCGCGCGGCGGGATTCCGCTGGTTGAGGACGGGAAGCTGATCGGGGCCATCGGAGTCTCGGGGGGTGCGGGATCGCAGGACGAGGTGTCGGCCAAGGCAGGGGCAGCGGTGGTCAACAAGTAGGGGGGAAGGGCGGCCCGTGAGCAGCGCAGGCTGACCGCGGCCCCTCTCGCACTGTCGCATGCGCCGGCACGTCGCCGTGCCGCGCGTCATCCCGGTGTCATGTAGCACCCGCCACCGCGCGGGGGTTACGTTTCGGGGCTAGTTCCGCGCTGGAATCCGGGCTGTCAGGGCAGCCGTCGCTTAATTGTGGCTGTTGTGGTCTTGGCAGGCGTCGGAGGTTGCCTGCCCGACACGGCCACGGCTGACGATGTAGCAAAACTCGGTACTGCGGGTGGTGTCAGAGACATCACGGTAGCTGACCAAGCCATAGACCAGCAAATCGGTTGTAAGCAGCTTTGGAGCTTTGCTGGGGTGGAGTGCGTCTTGCATTTCGTCAGGCTCTTTTACCTTGGCATCTCCCACCGTAATAGTTCGTTCAGCGGTGGGGACCAGGCTTTCTGGGGCAGTATGGCCAAAGGTTCTCAGCGCCTTCTCCGAGAGGTCCGGCTCCCGGACAGCGCTCGGTTGTCCGAATACCTGCACCCTGCCGGCGGGCGTGGGCCCGAAATTCTTCACGTGAAGATCGGCAGCGAGTGGGCGCCCAGCTTCAAGCGGACGGAGGGTAACGCTTTCAACCCCGACGTAGGCCCGAAGCTGGCGCAACTCGGTGTCCCGAGCGACAGCAAGCTGTTGACGCGCGCTTACAGCTTGCCATCCAGTAATGCCCGCCGCGAAGCCAGCGGCTATCAGCGTCAATGCGAGAATGGACAGGGTAGCCCAGTCATGGGCATCGTGGCTGTGCTTGCCACATTTATACTCGTCAGGTCTGGTCTCCGGCACGGCCTCATTCTGAGTCGGGATAATAGGTTTCTTCATTATTTCGGAGCTGGAATCGTGTTCACATTGACCGGAATAATGGCCCTGTGCCTTGGATTACAGGTCTTACTACCGCTCA